>Ga0180437_10006594_pt1 | contig 15380 bp, 13 predicted proteins | sample SS_ome_4_FD_132410 | JGI IMG/M metagenome (GOLD analysis project Ga0180437, IMG submission 132410) | Hypersaline lake sediment archaeal communities from the Salton Sea, California, USA - SS_3_D_1 metaG | ecosystem: Environmental > Aquatic > Non-marine Saline and Alkaline > Hypersaline >...
AACCGTGTTTTGCCACTTTCTTTAGAAGAAAGTGGCGCAAAGAATCGGCCTTTTTTAATGCTGAATTACGTAAAAGCCGAGGGTTGCTTCGGGCAGTGTGATCCACCCCTCCGCATCCCTTTCGCAACCCGGCTTGCGCCGGCTAACGCCCGCCCCCTTTGTCGTTTTCTGGTTTTGGCGCCGAAAAAAAGGCCAGGAACCAGCCCCGACGGATCGGGGCTGGTAGGAGGTAAAAAAAAGACCAGGCATCCGTTTCGAATAATCGGGACGGGTAGGGGTTTATATAAAGGAAAAGGAACCCGTCCCGAAGTTATGGGACGGGTAGTGGGGAAGATAAAGAAGGAGAATGCCATCGGACGGTTGTGGCAAACCGGCCGTAGATCATCATATCACACAGGAGGTGCATGATGAACATCCGTATTCACAGGATCCGGAAGGTCGTTTTTGCCGGGGTGCTCCTCGTCGCTATTGCAGCATCCGCGGCGGTTACTCCGCAGGATACGCCCAAGCAAAAGCTGTCGCGCGACAGCTTAATGGTCATCGCCCGGGCGATTATCGACTCCGCAGAGAGCAGTGCCTTCATCACTGTGGATGAGCATGGAAAACCGCATGCCAGGGCCATGGCTGCTTTCCCGCTGGAAGAGAACTTTGTGGTCTACCTTGGAACCAATCCAAACAGCAGAAAGGTCAAGCAGGTTCGACAGAATCCGAATGTTATCGTATACTTCTATGACACCAAAGGCATGAGTTATGTCTCCCTCATCGGGAAAGCCCGTCTGGTCGATGATCCAGAGAAGAAAGCCCACTATTGGGTAGAAGGCTGGAACCGATGGTATCCCGACCGCGATAAGGATTATATTCTCATCGAGGTGACTCCGGAACGGCTGGAGATGTTCAGCTTTCAGTATCAGGTAATGGGCGAGCATCCCGTCTGGACGGTGCCTTCTGTTGATTTTTAGATACGTCCCATCCTGAAGTCGTTCAGCGGTGAATGCCTGCCCTGACGGAAGAAACAGGATCAACCGCACACGCAAAAACATGAGAGGAGGAAGAATTGGTGCCATCGATTGCTGCAGTCATCATCTCGAAAAAAAGGCGTCTCATCATCAGCGCTTTTGAGGATGCAGGGGCCACGTCTCCGGAGAGTGCCAAGCTGCTGGAGGACATCGGTCTTTCGAGAAGCGTGCTCCTGGATGTGCAGAAGCTGAGAGGGATTCTGGTGGAGGTGGCTCCCAATTGCTTTTATCTGGATGAAGTGCGCGAAAGGGAGGCCGCGCGTTTTCGGCGCATGCTGGTGGTGGTGCTTCTGGCCCTGATCGTCATTGTCATCTGGCTTTTCAGCAGGTGATGGATGGGTCTTTGTCGTGGGTGTTGGATGGATGATGATGCTTGGCATGGCTTGGGATGTTGCCGGTGTGTTGGATACGGAATCGGGTGTTGAGGTGATGGTCATCGAATATCTCGTGTTAGACGCAAGAGGACGGAACGTGACATGAAAGTGGCTCCTGTGAAATCAATCGTATCGTATGATGTGTTTGAGAAGATCGACATCCGTGTCGGTCAGATTATGAGCGTGGAAGATGTGCAAGGCGCCGACAAGCTCGTCAGGCTGATTGTCGATTTTGGCGATCACAAGAGGACGATTCTGGCCGGAATCAAGCAGGAACGTGAGGATCCTTCGGAGATCCAGGGCAGACAGGCGTTGTTTGTGGTGAACCTGGAGCCCCGGAAGATGATGGGTGAGGTGTCCGAGGGCATGCTGTTCGACATCGGCTATTCCGACGGCATCACGCCCGTGCTTGCAGTGCCTGAAAAGCCGGTGCCCAATGGGGTGCGTGCCGGTTGATTGTTTTGATGGGATGGATGGCCGGTGTGCGGCGCTCGGTCATCTGTCGGAATAACCCGTCCCGAAGGGTCGGGACGGGTAGGGGGTTGCCCCGCCCGGCCCCCGCCATCCGTCGGGCTTGTTAATTTCATTGGCGGGCGATTCCCAACCCCTCTCGCTCCCGCCCTCTGGTCTGGGGCGTCAAGAACCGTTCCGAAAGATCGGAACGGGTATGGGGTAAAAATAAAAAGGCATTCGTCTTGAAGTGTCGGAACGGATAGGGAGAAAGAAACGTAAAAGATAAAAGAAAATACACCTCTGAAAAATCTCAGATCAAAAGGGCAGGACAGAAATAAATCGAATGGGTTCTGTTGCTATGGTGTCGGTATTTCTGGACGATAATAGAACCGAATGCCGGTGATTCGGAATTTACGGTTACTTGTTCAATTCATACTGAAAGGAGCTACGATGAAGCGATTATTGGCCTGTCTTTTAGCGGTGTTGTGTCTGTCCTGCGTTCGGCAAGAGCGTCCGGATCAGGATGTTTTTCCTCAGCATAACGGAACGTGTGTGAATGATTTTGCCGATCTCATCAGCGATTCCGACGAAAAGATCATCCTGGACGTATGCAAGGACATGGCAGATCACCAGATAGCCGTGGCCGTTGTCTGTACCATCGACTCCGTACCCAGAGTCAAAAAGGAGTACGAGAATATCATGCTGTATGCCGGGGATCTGTTCGAGCATTGGGGCATCGGCAGGAAGGATATCGACGATGGACTGTTGTTCCTGGTCAGCAAGAGCGACCGGAAAGTGGCCATCAACACGGGGTATGGTACGGAACATATCCTGCACGATTCGTCCGCAGGCCGGATACTCGATACATGCGTCGTCCCCAGATTCAGGAATGGGGAATACGGCCTGGGCATCATCGACGGGTTGCGGGCGGCCAAGGCTGTGATGGAGAAGAATAAAGCGTTCATGTGATCTGGGAGCACCCCCGTCATCCCCCGATTCGCAGGTCACCGGTGGGATGTCTTCGAATCACATGCAGGGTTCACACTGTAAAGGAATAGGACATGCGCGAGATCGACCATAAGATCGGTAGTGTCCGCCCCACAAAGGCAGAACGAGCAACCAAGCAGGAGGCACATATCATGGGATTGTTTTGGTTTTCAGCGATTCTGGTCATTGCATCCAACGTGGCGTACCATGTTTGTCAGAAATCCATCCCGGAGAACGCCAATCCCATCGTATCCATCATCGTCACGTATGCCGTTGCGCTGGTGGCTTCGTTCTGTATCTATCCGCTTTTTCCCTCAGAGGGCGGGATTCTCGTTGGCTTGCGAAACCTGAACTGGGCCAGTTTTGCCCTGGCGTTTACAATCCTGGGCATCGAGGTCGGGTATCTTCTGGTGTACCGGAGCGGCTGGAATATCAGCCTGGGCCCTGTGTTCTGCAATGTGATGGTCGCCCTGGTGCTGGTTCCCATCGGCTTGCTCCTGTATAAGGAGAAGCTTGTTTTGTCCAATTATGTGGGGATTGTGTTTGCTGTGGTGGGGATTTATCTTATTGCGAGGCAGTAGAGGGACACATCCCTCTCGCTCCCGCCCTCTGGCCGGGGGCATCAAGAGCCGACCCTAAACCGCGGGCCGGCATTGGATTGGCCTCCGCACGGCCCTTCCATCCATCAGGCTTGTTAGTGTCGTCGGCGGGCGACCCATCGCGTGGGGCTTTTGAATGATGTGCAGTGAACCGTTTCTCAACTTTTCTTTTAGAAAGAAAAGTTGCAAAAGAAACTTCCTTTTTGCAAGCTTGGTTAAGACGAGTGCTGTCTCCCTTAAGCGGTTGATTGCATCCGCTCTGCCCGACTGCCACGTCATTCGACAGACGCCGGTGGGTATGGCACCTGCCGAATGAAACCCCTTCCTTCACCAGGGTGATCCATTTGGGTGCGGAGTCTCGCGGCAAAAAGGCACCCGTCCCGAACGGATGGGACGGCAAGGGGTTGCCCCGCCCGGCCCCCGCCATCCGTTGGGCTTGTTAAGTTCATCGGCGGGCGATTCATTTCAACAGGCTTTTCAATGATGTGCAGGAAACCGTTTTTTGCAACTTTCTTTAGAAGAAAGTTGCGCAAAGAATCGGCCTTTTTTAATGCTGAATTGCAGGAAAGCCGATGGTTGCTTCGGGCAGTGTGATCCACCCCTCCGCAACCCTTTCGCAACCCGGCTTGCGCCGGCTAACGCCCGCCCCCTTTGTCGCTTTCTGGTTTTGGCGCTGAAAAAAAGGCCAGGCACCCGTCCAAAAGTGACGGGACGGGTAATGGGTTGGCCTCCCCGCAGCCCCGCCATCCGTTGGGCTTGTTACTCTCGTCGGCGGGCGATTCATTTCATCGGGCTTTTGGATTATGTGCAGGAAACCGTTTTTTGCAACTTTCTTTAGCTTGAATTCAAGTAGAAAGAAAAGTCGTCCCGACGTGTAGAGAATGCAAAAAAACTAGTGGATATATTCACTAGCCATCCTCTTATTTTTTAACTTGACTTATGCAAATTAATTATTTATAATTAATATATCGTTATCACGAATTTAACTTATGTTATTCAGATATTTCCTTGAAAGATATGAAGGGGGCGGTCTGTTTGGGGGATGCATTAAAAAACAGTAATTTATTAATGGCGTCCCCAGATTCATATTTATTAGGAAAAAGGATATTCAGGGGGTAAAAACATGAAGCGCAGGGCCGTTCCACTGAACTACTGCCGGTGTATCCTCCCGCTTGTTGTTTTCTTTCCCATCTTTATCGCTCAAGCGGCATCGGCAGAAGAGCAGGTGCCGCACGCATCCTGGCAGTTCCTGGGACCGGAAGGCGGCCAGATCCGTGCGTTTGTTCAAGATCCGTTCGACAGCAATAACCTGTATGCTGCGCTATCGGTAAGGCCATGGAATTATAAAATTTTAAAAACGACGGACAAGGGAAATAATTGGTCTGAAATTTCACAAATCGATGATTTTATTCCGAGCTTAGCAGTCGATCCCAGGTCGCCATCTGTACTGTACGCCGGAAGCGATCATGGCGTTTACAAGAGCACGGACGGAGGCTGTACGTGGCAAAGACACAGTCTCAGCAGGGTATCCGCGATAAATGACATCTGTGTTGACCCGAATAATTCTGATATCATCCATGCATGCACAGTAAGCAACGATTTTTATTTAACGTATTGCAAGAGTGTTGACGGCGGACTCACGTGGTCTCAACTGCATATAACCACGCCTGGATTTGGGTATTCCATCGCCGTCGATCCTTCGAATTCCAACACAGTATATATAGGAGGTTTAAGTTTCGGAGAATCCCCGAATCGTCTGTTTAAAAGTACGGATGGAGGCTCGAGTTTTACAGATATCACACAAATCATAATGGGAGATATCAATGGTATTGTCATCGACCCGTCGTCTCCCAACCATGTGTACGTGGTCACCGAGTGTGGTATTTACAGGAGTTCCGATCATGGCCTGTCCTGGTCAAAGAACAACGGTATCGCTTATGGCTATAAACTGGCCCTGCATCCACAACAGCCGAACAGATTGTATGCCGGGTGGGACAATAAAACCTACTTCAGCAGTGACGGGGGCGTGCATTGGGAATCGTTTTCCAACGGCTTGTGCGGTGGACGTTGTTATGGCATTTGTGTGGACAGCGATTCCCAGAACATCGTTTACTTCGCTTCTACGGGTGGTTTTTTCAAGAGTGTGAACAGTGGTACGGATTGGGCAGCATCCAACACCGGTATGTTAACGGCCGACATCACGGCCCTCAAGCTCGCCCCCTCATCTCCGACAACCCTATACATCGCTTATCAATTCAATGCTTTGTATAAAACCACCGACGCCCTGACGAAAAAAGCCCCGCATGCCATGCCCGCATGGACAAGATTGCCTGAATTCGGCTCCTGCCGTATCGTCAGCGATATTCTGGTGTGTCCTCAGAACGCGGACATCGTGTACGCTCTGGAAGGCTACGGGTGAGGTTCGGCCCAACTCTTTAAGAGCGAAACAGGCGGGTCCGTCTGGCATAGTATATCGAGTTTATTCGTCGATGGGGGTGCTCTGGCTCTCGGTTCTATTTATCAGGGGGGAAGCTACTCTCAAGTTACACAGAAATTCCCTTTCATGTCCGTAGCAAAAAGCACGGATGACGGGTCGACCTGGACCAGACGGGATCTGAGTACGGAACCAGGCTATGTGCATTCCATAGCCGTCGATCCTGTCAATCCTAATATCGTCTACGCGGCCGGGTATTACAAGATCAATAGAGACAGAGTCGGCGGTGTCTTTAAATCGACAGATGGCGGTTTGGCCTGGACCGAGGTCGGAACATCCATACCCAAAGAAGTTTTCGTCGTATACGTCGATCCCTATAATACCAGCAGGGTGTATGCGGGCACAGATGACGGTCTCCACATAAGCACAGATGCGGGTATCTCATGGCAATCCCCAACAACCCCGTTTCAGGTGCGTTGTATGATTGCAGATTCCACGACACCCAACAACCTGTTCGTGGGTACGCGGTCAGGCGTCTATTCCAGCACCGACGGCGGAGCCTGTTTTACAGAGATGAACGCGGGTTTGTGGAGCCAGGACGTCCAGTGCATGGATTTTGACCCGACGAATCAAGTGCTGTACATTGGGACTTTCGCCGGAGGCGTGTTCCGATATCTGTTAGAAACACCCGTTGATGCAGCTGGTAAACCTCCCCTTCCGTCTGCGATTGCCCTGCATCCCAATTATCCGAATCCATTTAATGCATCCACGGATATTGGTTTCAGTCTGTCAAAATCGTGCTTTGTCACTTTGAAAATATACAACCTGATGGGGAGGGAGATACAGACGCTTACGTACGGGCGAAAACAGGCGGGTGAATACACGATTCGATGGGAAGCGAAAGACCAGCCGAGCGGGATATACATAGGCCGCTTAAGGGCAGGGGATTTCGTGAAAACGAGAAAACTCGTTTTGCAAAAATGAATGTCCGGATGATGAACAAGGCCGTGTTTTTATCGCTCCACCCAAGCAGGGTATGATGATTGGAAGCAAACGAGCGTTTAACTTCTGGGTTCTATCCCGAAGCTTCGGGATGGCAAAAAGGAGCCCGTCCCGAGGGATCGGAACGGGTAATGGGTTGGGTTCACCGCCCATCATCGATCTTACCGTCCGCTCATCCGTATCCCATGCATCATTCCACGATGTGCACGGTGATTCCCGTCAATCCCCATGTTTCGATCAGGATAAATCCACCAAACCCACCAGAACCCACGGATACGTATTTGCCGTCCGGTGGGCCCGTCAAGTTTTGCCAGCCAGTCACGTTTCCCGTGGTAGAGGTGGAAAAATAGAACCCGCTTGGACTACTCACGGCGTCCACCCGGACAGAGTCGGGTGGGTAGGTGGTGATGATGTAAACAATGTGCTCCCCCTCGAACGTCTCCGTGCCCTCTGCCGAGCCCAAGAACGTATACCCGTTCTGTTCGGGATGCAAACCTGTTTGTGACCAGTATTCATTTTCAGTCGTATCGAATGAATCGCCCCCGAATACATGATAGGTGCCGTATCCTGCGGGAGCGGTGGGCGCCTCTTCTTTTTTCTTACAGCCGGCCAGAAGAATGAGTGCGAAAGCTGTCAAAATCGGGATTGAAATGAGGGATCGGATGTGCATGGATGCCTCCTTTTCGTGATTTTCCGTGTGTCTCCTGTGTCAGACCATGGCCGAGGCTTTTGGCTGAATGTATTGTTGTATTAAACTTAAAAATTTAACGATTTTTATTTTTTATGTCGTCCTGATTCATAAGGTTGTACGTTTTTTTCTTGCTCCCTTTTTCTGTGTGGGAGCGGCATCCCATCACCCATCCATCTATCGGGCTTGTGGGATTCGTCGAGGGCCCCCAACCCCTCTTGCTCCCGCCCTCTGGTCGGGGGCGTCAAACCAATCAGCCGTCCCGAAAAGCATGGGCCGGCAAAAAGGTTTGCCCTCCCCGCAGCCCCGCCATCCGTCGGGCTTGTTAATTTCATCGGCGGGCGATTCATTATGGTGGGTTTTTGAAAAGAACTTTTCAATTTATTCTTGATTTCTTTACGAAAATTTCGTAATATTAAACAATAATCATTATTATAAAATCCCTTAGAAAGACATGAAGCATGCCTTTCATCTCTGGGGAGGGGTGAATATAAAAGCTGGCGGCCAGTGGTGCGTTTTACTGCCATATCGTCAGTAGTGCAATACGCATTGAGAAGCAATAAAAAAATTGAGAAAGGCTTATACTGTCCTGAGAGCAACCATGAAGAATTCGCAACCGGTGAGTCTGACGGATCGGTAGACAATTTTCATGAAGCGAAGGTATGAAAAATGACGAATTGTCCCAGAAAAAAAGAGATTGAGTGTAAAAATACCACTGCTTTTGTTGAGGGCATAAAACAGTGCATCGAAAAATTGTTTGCTCAAGCGCCCACTTTGATAACAGGCATTATCCTCGGTGTGATTGCCAATATTATCTCTGCATGCATATTGGGCGTTTCAGAAACTGGATATGCAGTCGTAAGTGTCTTGTGGCCTATTCTTATTTTAATAATTGTGCTTGTCATGGGAGTTATTGTAAGCCTCTGTCGATTGGGCTTTCCGTATCTCACTTTTTTTCTGGTATTGATAATAGTATCCCTCTTATTGATGGGTTTCATCGTCGTCAATTCCTTTGTGCGTGTGCCCCAGCTCCTGTTATTGCCAGATTGGGTTGCGACTGACATACTTTACGATTCGAATCTGGATGCAGAAATGACGGGTCATTGGAAGGGATATGTCGTGAGGCAGAGACCAAAGGCACGCAAGATAATTCTAAAAGGCAAAAAGGTACAACTCAGGATAGATCGGTTTGAGTTCGATATCCAGACGTTGAACAATCACAACGTGGTGGGTGAAATTGCGAGAATTCAGGGTCATAGTTATCCTTTCAAGTCGATCCCGGGTGCAAAATTGTATATGTTGGTGAAGGATCGATCGGGCCGTTTTATAAATCACAAAATGACAGGCCCTTTTCAAACCATGTCGGATACAGATTGGGAAGTGTCCGTACAAGTCGGAGAACGCGACGATACAGGAATGGAATTCGATATAACCGCATCGCTGAGTCTCTGCGATTTTGGCAAAGAGAGATTTCGAAATGAAGATATCCCCGATATTAATCCGTGCGGAAACACTCGATTTTCGGATAGGATTGAAGTTAAAAGACAATAATGCGTTGAATTATGGAGGTGTGCGATGATGACACTCAAAAACAACGCGGCTCTGTTTTTACTGGTATTCTGTCTTCTGGGTTTGCAAGGCTGCTCAAAAAATGAGGTCAGCAAACAGGATTTAAGAAAGCTTGATGCACGTGTGAGGCGTCTGGAATCCGCTATCTCTGATCTTCAAGAACAAGTGACAAGCCTGGTTTCATCCTCAACCGAAACAACGCCGGCGGGTACTCCGCCTGCAACAAGAGCCGAGGCTTTCAGGATCACGTGGCCTGGCAGCGGACAAACCGTATCCACGAATCCTGACGGTGTCATAGAAGTAAGGGGTGTAGGAGCCATACGTGAGTCCCGGATAGAGGTCAGTGTTCGAACCAACACCTGGTATGCGCAGGATTATAACGTAGACTTTATCATCGAGGATAATGGTAGTTGGACTTTTTCTCCGTGTTATTTAAAAGGAACCGGATATTATCGAACCCGGCATACCATTCGAGCAAGACTCCATACGCCTGACGGGAAAACATACACCGATTTGGTAGAGAATGTAGCCGTACGATAGAGTGATAGAGGGCATCTGAAAGACGTGTATTAAAACCTTCGCTGGTACGGCGGTGGGATTTCTGTACATGTTTTCCTTCTTTCTACCGCCCTCTGGTCGGGGGTGTCAAATAGCCGACCCTAAGCCGGGGGCCGGTATTGTGTTGGCCTCCCCGCAGCCCCGCCATCCGTTGGGCTTGTTACTCTCGTCGGCGGGCGATTCATTTCAACGGGCTTTTCAATGATGTGGAGGAAACCGTGTTTTGCCACTTTCTTTAGAAGAAAGTGGCGCAAAGAATCGGCCTTTTTTAATGCTGAATTGCAGGAAAGCCGATGGTTGCTTCGGGCAGTGTAATCCACCCCTCCGCGCCCCTTCGCAACCCGGCTTGCGCCGGCTAACGCCCGCCCCCTTTGTCGCTCGCTACCGCGCTCCGGCGCTGAAAAAAAGGCCAGGAACCCGTCTAAAAGTGACGGGACGGGTAATGGGTTATCAAAAAAAGGCCAGGAACCCGTTCCGAATTCTCGGAACAGGTAGGGGGTAACAAGTATAAAAAACACATAGGATGGTATGCGGGAGTGGCACTGCGAGGAGCTTTGAATCAACGATTTTTTTAATAATTTAAAATTTTTACTTGTTTTTTCGAAAAAAAATTGTTTTATTCATGAAGAGCGAATAACGCTCTTGTTTTTATATCTGCGAGTCACTGTCAATCAGCCGTTGTTGCGAAAGGGGAGAGGCGAACGGTTATTGAGTCTGACTGATATCTCATGCATCCGGGTTTTTCCGGGGAGGGAGAAGACCAGGACGGCATTTTTCGGAATCTTTGCGCACCCACTGCGTCGAGCTTTTCATTCCATCACAAGACTGCCGGTACTCCCTAGAAAGACAAGACATTTCGAGCCTTGGGGATTTTATCCTGTCCGAAGCGGCGGATTCTATTCCCCGGAAACGATGGATGATGACGATTTCGCATCGGCCGTGTTTACCGAATCCCGGAGATGTCACCCTCCTGGCTTCTGGTATATGTTATGTGTGAAATAATGCAGATCGATCTGAAACATCTATCCCAAAAGAAAGTGACGTTCATCGCGCTGGCATTGAGTCTCTGCATGCTGATCCTGAGTGTCTTGACGGAACGCTTCTTTCTGATCCTTCTTACCATAGGAATACTGCTGGCCCTGCCGGTCTTTTTTTGGATTTTGAAGTTACGGGATGTATCTTTCTCCGAATCCTTTTTGGAATGGGAAGAGTCCCGTAATTATTATCGATTGCGTCAACATCTGATGAAAAAAGGATTCCTGTGCAGGATCGGGCATGGCAGGATAGGGGGCTTCCTCTTTTTATCCACATTGCTATTCAGAAGATGGATGCTGGACGGAGCCATCGCAGGATTAAAACTGGGGCTCATTCCTGCTCTTCTCCTGAGCGTGCTGGTCAGTGCCCTGATGGGCGCCTTTGTATCCTTTTTTGTATCATGGTTTCCCATGCAAGGCAAATACAAGATCAGCTTATTCGATACACATGTGACTGTGCTCATGCCTAACAATAGATTAAAACAATGGACATGGGATCAAATCGATAAGGTCGCATTCGTCCAGGGTAATGATAACGGTGAACCGTATACGGCCATTAAAGTCCATGGAGAGGAAGGCATACGGGATATTCTTTTTATAGCCAATCCGTTTCATGTGTACAAACTGAAGGAGTTTTTTGCCGAGCATGACATAACCGTTGTATAACAGTATGGATCGGGAAGATGCAAGCGGTGTATGCCTTGCTCGAATTCTTGAGAAATCAATCCCAATGCCCGGTCGTGAATCAGGCTGATCGCGCACCCGCGATGTGGGACCGCATCCCTTGGTCGCACCGGCAGGGCAAGACGCAGGGTAAACCGTCTTATCGTTAGGACGTTCCAGGAGAGAGGAGGTCCGTTCAGGGCCGGTTAGCGGGCCGGCCTTCAGGGTTGACATCCAACATCGCATCCGCCCCTGAGCCGGATGTCAGCCGAAAAGGACAGTCGCCTTCGGAAGGAGTGAACGGGCGGAGAGATTGCGCATCAACCCTCTTTTTTTCCTGCCCCCCCGAGGTCGGTCGAAAGGCCGGCCTCAACCTTTTTATACACCTGAAGATGAGAGACATGACCGGCGGTCGCCCGTGTTGCCATGCATGGTTTTTATTTCTCCTTGATTTATTCGCGAAAATAGCGTATAATTGACGCATATCATCCACAATCACTAAGCTCGATATCGAGACCATCACAGAGCGGACAGAGAAAGCGTCGTTCATCCAAGGGAGGGATGAATTTAAAAGCGCGAAATGTGTTTTGTAACCTTTGCCGGATTCTGGAATGAGATGAGGAACGCTTTTTAGGGGAGATCGTTCATGTCTCGTCAATCCCGGAAAAACCTGAAAAGTACACGGGAATCAGGTACGACGTTCAGTGAGTGAGAGGAATTGGGATGAACATGGCAAAAAGAGCATTTCTTGTCTGTTTGCTGTTTATGTGCGCTCATTGCCATAAGAATAAGTCCCTCGTGGAAACTCCGAATAACGGCCAGACGGGTGATGGATTCGAGCGGTACCAGGATGTCCGATGGCAGGATTTACGTGCATACGAGTCCCAGCTGAATCCTGAGATTATCAAGACATTGTGGTTTAACGAGGAAACCATCTGGCCTGACGTGTACACACGCTTTGCCGATGATTTGATGCGGAAAGGCATGAATCCCGGGCTTGGCGTAAAGGGGCTGCATGATCAGGGTATCACGGGTCAGGGTGTCCGTGTGGCTATCATCGATCAGAATATGTGTCTGGATCACCCTGAGTATACGGGTAAAATCATCACATATCGGGATTTTGGCTGTAACCAGCCCAGTCACAGAGGCAGCATGCATGCGCCGGGTGCGCGCGTGTATTTTGCTGCGGTTCCTTCATGGACTGGAGATGCACGATACTATGCCGACGCGCTCCACTGGATCATCGATGAAAATGAGAGCTTATCCGAATCTGCCAAGATACGCGTTGTGTCGGTTTCTGCGGCGCCGTCGGGACAGGGATCTTCGTTTCATCTGAACAACGCAGCGTGGGATTCCGCGTATGTCAGAGCCGCACAAAATGACATCCTGGTAGTGGATTGCACCATCGATAGAGGCATTGCAGATGCCTGTTATTATGACATCGAGCATCCAGAGGATATCACGAAATGCACGCCCGGATATCCGGGTGTCGATTCGCAATACCTGCGGGATCGCCTGTTTGTGCCCAATTCTTTCAGAACGCAGGCCGAGGAATATACCAGGGGTTCGTATTCCTATCAGTATACAGGACGCGGCGGATTGAGCTGGTGCCCGCCCTATCTGGCGGGTATTCTGGCCTTGGGGTGGCAAGTGCGCCCCGAACTTACGAATGAACAGATCGTCCAACTGTTGTCTCAAACGGCCTATTTGAAAAATGGTGCTTACCGAATCGTGAATCCGGCGGCCTTTATCGACGCCGTGAGGGTGTATGGTCAATAACGTCATTCCGGGATGGCTTTCTTCCATCTCTCGCTAAGGGCCACACGAGACGGTCGATCCATGCCTCCTAAAAATCCTGCGCGGGGCCGTCTAACGGGCCGTGCGACACACCAAGAAAGAGGTGGTATCATGACGTGCAAAATCCATGTCCTTCCGTGGGTGCTCAGCCTGCTTGTCGTGTCTTCTGCGTTTCCTCAGCGTTCTGAGTATCTCATCACGCGCTTGAAGAACGAAACCAGACGGTACGACGACTTGCGCAGCCGGTCGCAGGCGCTCACAAAATCATATCAACAGGACATTCATGTCATCAAGCGGACTATCTACGCCATCAAGAAGGAACTGAAGCAAGACCATCACAACGTCCGAACACCGGTGTATGTCGATCATGACATCGTTCTGGATTACTATCTCAATCTGGTGGATTTTTACATGTATGAAGAGTCCGCCGATTATTATGTCGTTTATGCGAGGTTGAAGAACAAGACGAGCACTCACCTGGAATGGGTCAAGCTCCGCTACAATCTCTATCTGATGGGCGAATTCGTGGGAACCGATTATACGTACATCGATTACGAATCCTATGGAAATTCAGGCATGTCGCCGTACAGGTATACATACATCGATACGTACCTCGAAAAAATGGAATTCGACAGCATCGCCTATGAAATCGATTATGATAGGGAGACGGGTTTCGGCGACAAGTTATGGGATCAGATACTGGAGATCAACAACATCGTTATTCTGCCGAGCGGCCCGTTTTACACATGGCAGGGGGAGATAGCCAATAATACCAACTATTCCATGACATATCCCAGAATCTTTGCCGTCGTCATCAAGGCAGACAGGATGATATCCATGAACAATACGTTCCTGGATGTTCCCACCGATAGGCTGGAACCGTACAGCACGGCCGTTTTTGACTCCTACATCGATCTGCCCGCCAATTACGATGATATCCGCTATTATCTCAGTTACGCCCTGTACTCGCTGCAGGGCAGCGGAAATCTGAAACCCAATATTCCCATATTCGAAACCACCACGTTTTCGGGATTCGCGCGGGCGGAGACCACGTTCGATGTGTATCTTATCGATCCCAACAACGACAGAATGGATGTGATGGCCGACTTCGGCGTGAACGGCCAGGTAACCATCGACGGCGATTTCCGGTCGGGAGTGTCGGCAACCGTCGGATATCCTTACGAGCAGGCCGGTCAGTATACCGTGATCGTAAAAGCCATCGACGATGAGGGATTGGAATCCGCATGGTCCGATGAGGCCGTGGCCGATATTTCCCCGTCTTCAGTCCCGGTCATTACCACGGCGGCATGCGACACCGGCATATACGGGCAGGCGTATTCTTTCCAGCTGGAGGCCGACGGCGGATTGCTGCCCCTGATCTGGAGTCTCACCGGTGGCGCTTTGCCCGACGGCCTGGCTTTACATGGGGAGACCGGGCAGATATCGGGCATGCCCGCTGAGTCCGGTTCGTTCCAGTTTTTGGTGGCGGTTTCCGACGCCAGCTTTCTCCCCGTGTCCGACACATCGGACCTGGAGGTGTTCGTCGTAAACCACCGTCCTGCCATCACATCGTCCGATACCCTCAGGGCATTCACGAGCACCCAGGTGCTGTACGTGGCCACGGCCACCGATCCCGACGGCAATGCGGTGTCCTTCGACTTTCTCGACTATCCTTCGTGGTTGTCCGAATCGGAGGCCATGCTGTCCGGCACCGCGCCCGATACAGCCGTACACAGCTCGTTCAAGGTCGTCGCCACGGACGGCGAGCTGTCCGACACGCTGAACGTCGCGGTGATCATCGATCCCCAGACGTCCGTATCCAGTTCGGAGCCGGTTCCCACGTCGTACACCCTGTTTCAGAATTATCCCAATCCCTTCAATCCCGTGACCACCCTGAGAGTCGGTGTGCCCAACCTTGCCGAGGCATCCATCACCATACTCGACGTGAACGGCAGGCGGGTTCACACGGTTTTCCACGGCACGTTGCAGCCCGGTTTTCATGAGTTCCAATGGAACGCCGTCACCTGCCCATCGGGCACGTACTTCGTCAAATTCGCCAGCAGGGATTACACGAAAATCACCAAGTGTGTGTTGATCAAATAACCGAACCGGCAAACGGCGTGCAGACCGGGCAGGCGCCCGTCCCGCCAGACAGAGACATCCCCGGGTTGGGGTGAAGCCGTCGCTATTCCGCAGACGCTTCCGT
>Ga0180437_10006596_pt1 | contig 15376 bp, 14 predicted proteins | sample SS_ome_4_FD_132410 | JGI IMG/M metagenome (GOLD analysis project Ga0180437, IMG submission 132410) | Hypersaline lake sediment archaeal communities from the Salton Sea, California, USA - SS_3_D_1 metaG | ecosystem: Environmental > Aquatic > Non-marine Saline and Alkaline > Hypersaline >...
ACCTGCATTTTAGGAAGAAAGGCCTCAATCAATTTTTTCTTCAGCCCGTTAAGGACAACATCTTCATGCCGACTTCTTGAATGAATAGCATACCATTTTCGTTGATTTTCTTTCATTTGATACATATCGGTCATTTGTCATCTATCAAGTGCTTTTTTCATATACATTAGTTAGATTGTTGCCCAGCAGTAAAATTTTTTGCACCCTTCGGATAAAAGGTGAAAGGCATTAAGGTGAGATTTTTTCTTAAATAGGGCTATATAACTGTCGATTAAGCAACAAATGCTAAAGGCTGATACCTGATAATTTTCTCTCACCTAATTAAATGCCCAAACCTGCTCAAGTGAGGCCAAGACCAATAAATAATAATAGCCTTCCCTTTGAGCTTATTTAAAGACACAAAGCGCCAGTATCTGCTATCATGACTATTATCACGGTTATCACCCATAACAAAAATGGAATTTTCAGGTACAATTACAGGTCCATAATTTTCATGTTTAATATATTCATCCAATATATAATGCTTAGATTTTGCAAACAATTCTAAATATTTATCAGCCATAGTAATATTTTCATCCTTATACTTTCCAATATATTCTGTATCGATTTTCTCACTGTTCACATACAACACATCATTCTTTATCTCAATTGTATCTCCCTCAATGCCAACAACTCTCTTTATAAAATCTTTCCTCTCATCTCGTGGCCATTTGAAGACTACTACATCTCCCCTCTCCGGTTTTTTAATCTGTATGATATACCGATCAAGAAAGGGTACCTTAATTCCGTAAATAAATTTATTTACTAAAATATGATCTCCAATAAGAAGCGTTGGTTTCATAGATCCTGAAGGGATCTTAAAGGCTTGAATCACAAATGCCCTAATGAAGAGTGCGAGAATAAGTGCTATTATGGCTGCCTCTAAATATTCCCTGAAGAGGCTTTTTTTCTTCTTTTCTCTCGACTGTTTTCTGTTTTCTGTTTTTTTATTCAAATAAAATACCTTTCGTACACTGGCTCACGTGTGCACTGCCTGCCTTCTGGCAGGCAGTGTTAAGCCTCCTTCAATTCTAAACGTTTACCCTTTCTATTCCTCATTTGCCTTAAGAATTTAATGTAAGATCTACTTCTTTGTAAAGCAATTTCTCACCAGAGGCAATTTCAAAAAATTATAAATTTTCTGAGCATCACATTGATATCTTCCCTGATATATTACTACATATTGTGGTAATGTTATAAATTACCACTATATAGCTATAAATTGTGGTAATTTTACTTAATTTATTAAAAATACTTGACAAATTAATTTATATATGTATTAGTATAGAGAAATTTCCCGCAGTATTCATTGATTAATTGTTTCGGAGGAATGGGTAGTGGGCCAAAATACGGTAAAGAAAATAAGAGAAGAGCTTTTACTGAGCAAGGCGGAACTGGCCAGAAAAGCAGGTGTTTCTCCATTAACAATCGATAGGATTGAAAGAGGTAAAGATTGCAGAATGGAGACAAAGAGAAAAATTATTCTGGCCCTTGGCTACAAATTAAGTGACAAAGATAAACTTTTCTTTAACGATATAAAATTGTAGGGAATTAGGCTTCAAATGCCCATATCAGCAAAAAATAGACTTATCGGGATTGATATTGGATCCCACTCTATCAAGATTGTCGATATTGACGATAGCAAAAAGGGGATGGTCTTAAAAAATTTTGGCATGATAGAACTCCCCCAAGACTCTATAGTGGAAGGTTCTATAAAGGAAATGGAAATAGTTTCTTCCGCCCTAAAAAACCTCCTAAAAAATCTAAAAATTAAAAATAAAAATGTGGCCACATCTATATCTGGCTACTCAGTTATTGTCAAAAAGATTACAATACCCAAAAGGGAGGAGGTAGGCTTAGAGAAAAGCATACAGAGTGAAGCGGAACAATATATTCCTTTTGATATTAATGATGTAAACCTGGATTTTCAGATACTTCCATCAGAAAAAGAAGGAACAGAAGAAGAGGAAAAAGAAGAGTTAATGGATGTTCTCTTAGTAGCTGCAAAGAAAGATATGGTTGAGGAATACATAAGTCTTCTTCACCTAACAGATCTGAATCCTATGGTTTTGGACATAGATGCCTTTGCCCTGCAAAACGCCTTCGAAATCAGCAATCATGAACAATCTGGCTGCCATGCCCTGGTCAATATCGGCGCTCAACAACTGACGATAAACGTTATTAAAGATGGTGCTTCCATATTTACCAGAGACTCATCCTATGGCGGGTCACAAATCACAAGCGAGATCCAACAAAAATTAAATATATCTTATCAAGAAGCAGAAATGATAAAATTGGGCGCTAAGCCATTAGAGACAGAGAAGAAACCTATAATTGAGGAGATATTTTCATCAACAGTTACAAAATGGGCTCAAGAAGTAAAAAGAGCCCTTGATTTTGTGGCAACGACTTTTATAGACGTAAAAGTTGAAAATGTCCTGCTTAGCGGAGGCTCATCCTTGATTAAAGGATTCAGTAAATATCTCGGCCTGGAAACAGGTCTAAAGATAGAGATGCTCAATCCTTTTGGTAATTTAGAGATTAAGGAAAAATTATTTGATGCAAACTACTTAAATTATCATGCCCCAATGGCCGCTATTTCCATTGGCCTTGCTTTGCGGAGTATAGGTGATAGATGATCAAAGTTAATCTCTTTCCTTTTAGGGCTGCGAGAATAAAAGAAAATATAAGGCGACAGGTAACTATTTACCTGCTCTCTATGATATTTCTTATATTGGCTAGCAGTTACTTCTATCTTGATCTTAACAACAAGGTAAACACCTTGAGAAAAGACCGAGATGATAAACAAAAAGAGCTGGACTCCTTTAAAGATACCAATATAAAAATAGCGGCTCTAAAGAAAACTATCGCTGAGGTAGAAGTAAAATTAAAGACAATAAAAAGATTAGAAAAAGGCAAAACAGGGCCAGTCAAACTCTTAGATGATATAGCCATGAGTGTACCAGAAAATAAGTTATGGCTCACCACGCTAAAAGAACAAAAAGGAACGCTTATTTTAAACGGAACAGCTATGGATAACGAAACAGTTGCAGATTTTATGGATAGACTACAAAACACAAAAAGCATAAACTCCGTTCAATTAGTCAGGACAAGGCAGAAGAAAATACCGGGCTTTGATTTGAGTCTCAAAGATTTCTCCCTGAACTCAAAAACATACGCCTTTAAAGAAAAAACTCTCCCTGAAGCAGGCAAAAAGAAATAGAGAGTGAAGATAGAGAACTATGGCAATCGATCTAAATACCTATTTTGATAAAATATCCAAATTGAGGATGATACACAGGATCCTCATCTTTGCAGGGACGGTTGTTCTTATTGTAGGTCTCTATGTTTGGCTCGTATACATCCCGAAAACAGGTGAAATAAAGACTATAAAATCCGAACTGGATAGATTAGAAACAAATATCAGGATTGCCAAGGTCAGGGCGAAAAATTTGAAAAGGCTTGAAGCTGATCTTGCCAAGGCCCAAGGAGATTTAAAAGTTGCCATAAAGCTTCTCCCTACTACCAGTGAAATCCCAAGCCTTTTAAAGAACATTACCAAACTCGGCAATGATTCGAACTTGGAATTTCTCCTGTTTAGCCCCGAAAAGCAAGTTTCAAAAGAATTTTACGTAGAAATCCCAGTAAGCATAGAGGTGCTCGGAAGTTATCATGATGTTGCTATATTTTTTGACAAGGTGGGAAAGCTCGATAGGATCGTTAATGTTATAAACGTGAACATGATTCCAATCAAAGAACTGAGCACTACTCTTAAAACTTCATGCAAAGCCACAACCTACAGATTTAAAGAGGGCAGTACCGAAAGTGTACCCGAAAAAAAGAAATAGCATAGTTATGCTTTTGATATGTAGTATTGTAGCTATTCCTATTCTCTTAGGAATATCTACAGCTCAAGCTAAGGAAAAGGTTACCGTTAAGATTCCACAAGAGAAAAAAGAGGCCGTTGAACCATCAAAAGAACCTGTGGAGGAAATAACTGCTCCTGTAGACACGGAAGACAAAGCAAAAGCAACCTATTTTTATGATCCTACTAATAAAATAGATCCCTTCAAATCCTTTATTGTTGTAAGAAGGGAGTTAGAGGAAAAAGAACAAGGAAAACCAAAGACCTATCTTGAGACCCTTGACGTTTCACAGTTGACCATCTCTGCCATAGTATTAGGAAGTAAGGGAAATTGGGCCCTTGTTCGGGATTCAAAGGGAGATGGTCATGTAATTAAGGTGGGAACCCTTATAGGAAGGAAAAACGGTCGAGTAAAGAGGATTCTTGAAAAAGAGGTTGTTGTCACTGAATCTTATAAGGATATTAGAGGTCGCGAAATAATAAAGGATATCTCGATAAAGCTCCCATCTACAGATATAGATTAGTTTGATAAAATAGCAAAATAAAGGAGAGCTGGCATGTTTTATAAAAAAGGCCTGAGAAAAGAAAAGATTATCTCTCTATTGATAACATTCTTTTTAACCTTTCTTGTCTTTGGTTGTGCTCAAGCACCTGTAAAAAAAGAGGTTGCAGGCATAATAGAAGAGAAGCCTACTCAAATCGAATCAATAAAAATCATTTCTGATCCCTCTGATGAAAAGACAATGATTGAAATAACCAGCTCAAAACTTGTCTCTTATGCTGCCTTTAAGTTGGTTCAACCATTACGCCTCGTAGTGGATTTAAATGCACTTCCTGCTCAGGGATTGACTGGCCCTGATGTCATTAATGACAGGCTCATAAAAGGTATCCATTTTGAAAAAGTCAAAGATAGGCCTGTATCAACACGCCTAATTGCTACCTTAATTCAGGATGTGGAATACAATGTGAGGGAAGAGGATAAAACAGTAAAATTCCTGCTCTCGGCGAAAAAAACCAGTGAAATTGAAAAAGAACAGCTTCCTTCTCCGCCAGCAGAAGAGGATGAAATCGTAGCAAAAGAACCTCGCCTGTACTTTTCACCTTCAAAGACACAACTGAATCAGATACTTGGAGTCGATTTTTACATGCTCCCAAAAGGAAATTCAAGGATCACGGTCACCACCACTAAAAAGGCGGAATACGATTTACGCAGGAAAAACTCTCTTACCTTGCTTTTAGAGATAATGGGTGCCACCATCCCATCCGAACTGACAAGATATTTAAACTCCTCCCTCTTCAAAGGTGCAGTTAATCAAATTACACCGATTGTAAAAGTTGCTGAAAAGCAGGTTGATCTGGAAATAGAGTTAAAAGAAATGGTCCCTTACCATGTGATACAGACGGATAAAGAAATAAGGTTAGATTTTAGTAAAACATCTGTGAAACCACCTGCCAAAAAAATAACACAGACCAAGCTTGGTAAGACCCTTGTGAAACCAACGGAGGTGCCTTCTGAGACACTTGTAAAACCAGAAAAAATGCTCCCTTCTGTGGTTAAAGCTGCTGTTAGACCTGCTCATAATACCACCAAGTATACCGGGACAAGAATGACCCTTGAATTTGCCGATGCAGACATAAGAAACATCCTCAAGTTAATTGGAGAGGTGAGCAAGCGGAATATAGTATGGGGGCCCGAGGTAAAAGGCACAGCGTCTATGAGATTAAAAAATGTTCCCTGGGATCAAGCCCTGGATGTAGTGCTTGATATAAATAATCTTGGTAAAAGAGAAGATGGAAATATTATCAGGGTAATGACAAAAGATGCTATAAAGGCATTAGAACAAGAAGAGGAAGCGAAACTAAGGGCTGAAAGAGAAAGGATAAAGGAGGATAAGGCCGCGAAGAAGGCAGCTGAAGCAGAAGAGCCATTGGAAACTGCCTATATAACTGTCAATTATCAAGATGTCGCTGCTATAAAAACCCTTATAGAAGAAAATGTGAAGGGGCCAAGAGGTAGATTATCAGTTGATACCGCAACTAAAACCATCATCATTACGGATACGGCCTCCAATGTAAAAGAAGCGAAGGCCTTAAAAGACAGGCAAGACATAGCGATCAAACAGGTAATGATTGAGGCGAGGATTGTTGAGGCCACTACAGCCTTTGGAAGGGATATTGGAGTTGAATGGACCGGCAGCTACCAGACATCCAGACATCCTTGGGGGGGATCTGGACCGAGAACGTATACCTACAATTTCGCTACAAACTTTACCATGCCCAGCGCAACTACAGCGGGAATAGCCTTTAGCAACACAGCGGCTACAAAGGTCCTTAACGCACAAATAGCCCTGGCTGAGACTGAGAATAAGGCGAAGACCCTTTCTGCGCCTAAAATCATTACACGTGATACAAAAACAGCCACCATAAAGCAAGGCACAAAGATTGTAATCCCTTCAGGTACAGATGCGAGTGGAAACAAAACATATGAACAAGTTGATGCCACACTAAAACTCGAGGTGACTCCCAAAATAACACCAAATAACATGGTTATTTTGGACATTGATGTGAGTGATGACTATCCTGATTATTCTCAAGCAATAGGTGAAAATGTTCCGATCAGAACCAAGAATGCCAATACACAGATGATGGTTGCCAGCGGAGACACGGTTATTATAGGAGGAATCTATAAGGAAAACACGAGCACTGTTATGGAGGGGGTGCCATGGCTCAGTAAAATACCTATCTTTGGATGGCTTTTCAAGAGAGAGGAACAGAAAAAGGATAAAAGTGAGCTCCTCATCTTTCTTACACCTACTGTACTGCCAAGTACCTAAAATTTAAACTCTACACACACAAAAAAAGGAGTGTTTATAATTATAAACAGCTCCTTTTTCTTGCTTAAAAAATCTTTCCGTAAAAATAGCTATAAAATCTTCAGGATATCCAAAAGATTATCTATATAATAATCAGCCTTGAGGGATTTGTTTCGGTATGCGATGAAGGGTACTCCAGAGGCCTGGCAAACAGTAAAATCTATTTTAGAATCACCTACATACAAACATTCCTGGGGTTCGATTCGAAAAAAATTAAGAATCTTGAAGATGGGCTCTGGATGGGGTTTGGGATTTTCTACATCTAAGGATGAAACAACAATGTCAAAATAGTGGCTAAGCCCGTTTATCGCGAGAACTTTTTCTATGGTATTGCTTCGATTTGTTGCTACTGCAAGACCATAATTCAGTTTGAGAATATTGAGCACCTCTTTCAGACCTGGCTCCATAACCATATCCTTTATAAAGGGAACATAATCAAGCTTTAACCGATATTCTTGAGCCTTGGCTACATAAGGAGTACCTCGAAAGATATACTTTAATGATTCTACGGCAGTATGCATGTGAACAAACTCAACATCTTCATCTGTGAGTGGGGGGAGATGAAAATGGGATAGAATATGGTTATAGAAATTAACATTTGCCTGCCGCGAATCAAACATAACGCCATCACAATCAAATATAATCACTGATACATTCATGGGCTTTATAATCTACTAATAGTCAACCAAAAGATCAATCATAACTTGCAATAGGCCACTTTTTATGTAAATTAATAAGCACTGAGCCGTGAGTATTACGATGTTGGCAGAATTCTGAACCACGAAACACTTCTTTCAGCAAAAAGATGAAAGTTTTTACATAAGGAACAGATGGAAATAAAATCAGATTATCTTATCATCGGAAGTGGCATTGCCGGGCTTAGCTTTGCTCTCAAGGCGGCCCTGAGAGGAAAAGTTACTATAGTAACAAAAAAAGAGACAATGGATACCTCTACCAATTATGCCCAGGGGGGTATTGCCTCAGTGTTAGATCCAAATGATTCATTCGATCTTCACATAAAAGATACATTAGAGTCCGGTGCTGGTCTCTGTAACGAGCAAGTTGTTCACATGGTTGTCACAAATGGGCCTGATATGATTAAAGGGCTTATCTCTCTTGGGGTTAACTTCTCACATAATAAAACACAGGCTGACAGATTAGACCTCACACAGGAAGGAGGCCATTCCAGAAGAAGGATTGTCCATACCAAAGATCTTACCGGGCAAGAGGTGGAAAGGGCCCTTATCCATAATGTGGAGAAGAATAAAAATATTCAGATCTATGAAAACCATATGGTCATTGACCTGATTACTACATCAAAATTTATAAAAAGAGGTCTCTCAACCAATGAGACTAAAGAGACATGCTGGGGTGCCTATGTTCTGGACATAATCACAGGCGAGGTACATACCTTTCTGTCCAAGGTAACAGTCCTTGCAACTGGGGGAGCAGGTAAGGTGTATCTTTATACCAGCAACCCTGATATTGCCACTGGTGATGGTGTGGCTATTGGATATAGGGCCGGGGCAAAGGTAGCAAACATGGAATTCGTGCAATTCCACCCCACGTGCCTCTACCATCCGGTAGAAAAAAATTTTTTGATTAGTGAGTCAGTCAGGGGTGAGGGAGGCCGATTGATTAATAAAAAGGGCGATCACTTCATGGAACGCTACCACCCTTTAAAGGATCTAGCCCTGAGAGATGTTGTGGCACGATCAATTGATGCTGAATTAAAGAAGAGCGGTGATGAATGCGTTTATCTGGATATAAGTCACCGATCCCCAGATTTTATAAAAAATCGGTTTCCAAACATCTACATGAAGTGTTTAGAGCTAAATATGGATATTACTAAAGAACCCATTCCAGTAGTGCCTGCTGCTCATTATATGTGTGGTGGCATTACGACAGATACCCAGGGGCGGACCAATATAACCAATCTCTACGCAATAGGTGAGGTAGCCTGTACCGGGCTACATGGCGCAAACCGATTAGCCAGCAATTCTCTTATAGAGGCCCTCGTTTTTTCACGATTCGCCTTTGAAGACAGCGCCAAGACAATTGCTGGTACAGATGATTATCAATTCCCCCATATCCCTCTTTGGGACACAGGCTCAGCAACTGACAGCGATGAATCTGTGGTGGTTTCCCATAACTGGGATGAGGTAAGAAGAATGATGTGGAACTATGTGGGCATAGTCAGGACAGATAAGAGGTTGATCAGGGCCATGAGGAGGATAGAGGTCATCCAACAGGAAATCAAGGATTACTACTGGGATTTTATAATCACAAGGACCTTGTTGGAGCTGAGAAATCTGGCAACTGTTGCCGAGTTAATCATCACCTCTGCTATCATGCGGAAGGAAAGCCGTGGTCTTCATTATAACCTGGATTACCTAGAAAGGGATGACAAGAACTGGCGCCATGATACAATTATTTAGGAAATAAGGTATAAATGCCTAAAATGAAGGTTGGAATAAAATAATTCGTTTGTTAGGTACTCGAAGGGCTGTTCCCTTTTCCTCTGCCACGCCGCCAGGGAAAAAGGTATGTGTAGTTCTGTGACTATTGAGATGCTAGGAAATTAGATACCTATATCATCTACCAGAGAGTAATCGGGAATCGGATCAATAAACGCTGAAATAGCTTCTCCCGTCCCGTAATCTTGAGCCATGTCATTACAAAGGCATATAGTAGGCCCAAAGAGATGGCGCCAAGGACACCATAAAGAAGCCCCATAAATATAAGATGTCCAACATCCCACGCCCACTCAAAACAAAAAGGGAACATATCAGCTCCTTTTGATAATCCCGGAATCTGTTACCACTTTACCAAGAACCTCGACTGGATTCATTTCTGCCTCTTGCGGAAAAAGAGGTAAATATCTATAAGACAGCGAAAATAAAAGTATTCCATAGCCAACGGATCCTATTGCAATTCCCCACTCCTGCCAGGTTGGAAAATAACTCATAAACTTGTCAAATGGCATAACTGGTATGGCAAGGGTCTGGATGCTAAACACGAACCTGTTAAGCACAATACCAATAACATTCATCAGGGCACCTATAATAAGAAGGTCATTTCTCTCTCTGAATTTTGGCGTTATCAAAATAATTGCCGGAATAATACCGAAAATCCCTATCTCGGCAATAATAAGCCACATTCCATAGGGTCCTTGATAAAAATCCGTAAATGACATCCCAGCTCTGGGGACAACCCTATAGGCCCAGGCGATGGTGTCCACGATCTTGAATAAAATATAGGTGGCAAGGAGCCAGCCTGAAATCTTGGCTAACAAATTAAACACACTTCTTTTTATCAATTCTTTTTTGGTGACCTTCTGGGCGATCCATACACAGAGTAAGGTAAAAGATGGGCCTGCAGCAATAGAGGAATGTATAAATAAAAAGAAGGTCCACGGCCATATAAGGAAGCCCCCTCTAAAGGCAAAAGGCCGACCAAACAGCACACCAAACATACCGCCCAATGAGCCTTGATGAAAAAAAGAAAGAAACGTGCCTACAGCAGCAAACAGGGCTATTATATGATGAAGGTTATTACCAAAGATATCAATCTCTGGTACCTCCTTTAGTTTTCTATTGGACAGTACCAAAGGAAGATATTCAATGGTTAATACACCAAGATATGCGGTGATACAAAAAGAGACCTCGGTCAACATTGAATGGACATTTGCATGCCAGAAAATAAACCACCCCCTTAGTGGCTGTCCAATATCTACCCCAAGCATTGCAATGGCAGATGAGTAACAAATGAAACCGATAACAACAGCTGCATTGACAACAGCCTTCAGGTTTTCACGGAAGGGATAGATAAAAACTTCGCCAATGATGTGGGTCAAAAATCCTGTAAAGAATGCACCTGCACCAAGGGCAATCACGGAGAGATCAAATACAATCCACAAACCAAATGCAAAGTAGTGATTCATATTTGTCTGGTTCAGTCCTTTGAAAAAACATAAAAAGGCCGACATCAAGCCCCAGGTAATAAGAGCAATCCATAGAACCATCCATGGCACAAATGTCTTTAAGGAACATCTTTGAACACCATTGGGGATTAAAGCCAAATCCATAATTAGCCCTTTGTTTTGTTGGTTTTATTGCGTGCAACTGACATTATGTAAATTCCCCAGTCAAATAATTATCTGCCATGCGCCTCACCCAGTTTTTCGTGCTCATATAATATACCTTGGGTTCGGTACCAAGCCTCTCCAGCAATCTAAAGGCATGCGGACTTTTGATAAGCTGAGAAACCTTATTCTCAAAGTTATTAAGGTCACCAAAGGTTATGGCCCTTGTGGGACAGGCCTCTACACAGGCAGGAATATATTCATCCTCCTTCAGGTCTCTTCTGCCCTCTGCATACGCCTTTGACTTGGCCCTCATAAACCTATGGTGGCAGAATGTACACTTCTCTACTACGCCTCGCATCCTTGGGGAAACCTCTGGGGAGAGGTATCTATCCATACCTTCAGGGAAAAAAGGATCAAACCAGTTAAAAGCCCTTGCGTGATAGGGACATGCAGCCATACAGTATCTACACCCTATACACCTTGTATAAATCTGGCTTATTGTTCCAGTGTTTGGATCTTTTCTGGTTGCTGTTGCCGGACACACGGGCACACATGGTGGATTATCGCACTGCATACAAGGTCTGGGTATGTACACGACCTCAGTTTCAGGAAACTCTTTTCCATTCGTTATCATGTAAATCTGAAGCCAGGCTATGTTCCTTGTCTTATCCGATTCATCATATAATACAGAAATATTATTTTCAGATGCGCAGGCGACAGTGCATAAACCACAGCCAATACATTTATCTAAATCAATAACCATCCCGTATTTATTGCCTTTACTATTCTCTTCCTTTTTCATAGCCTTTTCTTTGCTTAAGGAATGTTATGCCCTGATTACCTTAACCCTCGTATTCCACCACACAGCTTGTCCACTTAAAGGATCCTCAATTGGGGCAATTATCTCATTTGGATTGACACCCTTTCCCTTAAGATACTTATCATATGCGGTATGTCCAAGACCAAAAGGGATAAAGATAACGCCAGGCATAGCCCCATCAAAAAGATGAATCCTCACCGATAACTCGCCCTTAGGAGATTGTAACATCGCCCTTGAGCCCTCTGTTAAATCATAGTGAGATGCGGTTTTTGGATTAACCTCCACAAAGAGATCACCTCTTTTAATCTGATGATCAAAGAGTGTTTTATTGAGGAATGGTGGATTTCCTATCCATCCGGTTGCAAGGTTTATAAATTCAATGGGCAAAAGAAGTAAGGGATATTTATTTTTATCTCCATGTGATTTTATTTCTTCATAGTGAGGCATATATACCTCATCTCCCTTAATGCTTATGCCCAAATCTAATAAGGCATCGTCAAACGATTTACCCCTTGAATAGGCTTTTAGGGCCAGCTCTATCTCAGTGGAGAAAAATTCAAATTTTTTACTTGGCGTCTTAAATATATCCGCCCTTTTGCTCAAGGAATGCCCTGGGATATACCAGTATCCATTTTTCTTGACATTCTCCCACGAAACCTTATTTTTTTCTGCATCATAAAGCCCGCTGACTCTCTCTTTTAAGGCCTCTTCAAAGTTAGTCCACTGAAAGGAGCGAGCAACCGGTCCACCTATTCTTTTTGCCAGGGATATGATGACATCCCCGCTGTGTCTCGTGCGGTACAATGGTTTTAGCACTGGCTGAGAAAGGGCATAACAAGGATATTGAATCCCGGTTGGCCTTACAATATCAACCATCTTTTCAAGATGACTATGATCAGGTAGAATCAGATCAGCCATCATAGAGGTTTCATCCATAAATGGAGAAAAACTCACAATAAAGGGTATTTTTGCCAGTGCCTCGATAAAACTCTGGTTGTCTGGCATAGTATACACAGGATTTGCAGAGCACAATAGAAGTGTATCAACAGGGGAACTATGGCTCCCATTTATCACCTCTGTAAATTTATGTATAAGGCTTCTGGTAAACGGGTATTGTAAAGTTCCAGCACGATCCAGCCTTTCTTTTGTAAGGCCATTGTTGGCCACTGAATCGTATTCTACATCTGCCCAAGGTGCCAAAGGAACATCATCTGTTATGAGAATCCCTCCTTTGTTATTTACTCTTCCTTTCAATGCATTAAGTGCATGTACAGCCATAAACTCGTACAAACTGCCAGGGAATGTACCTTTCCCTCTTCCAGCAAGGGCAATAGGGGCATTAGCTAATGCAAACTTTCTGGCTACCTCGATAATGACCCTCCTTTTTATTCCTGTGATATTTTCTACATTCTTAGGAGAGTACTTCCCCAAAACAATTCCTGAGAAGCCTTTATGTTCCACCCCCTTTTCATCAAACCAATCATAAAAACCAAAGCTATGATTGTTAATGAATTCCTTGCTATATAGTTTTTCCTTGATAATGACATGAGCCATTCCGAGGGCTAGGGCCGCCTCTGTTCCTGGAAATGGGGCAAGCCAAATGTCAGCCTTTGTTGCAGTATTTGAGGCTCGCGGATCAACCTGTACTATATGCGTTTTATATTGTTGCTCATTCGTGGCCCAGTGCCTCCAGACACTCAGCATTCTCCCAGGAGAGCCCCATCCATCTAAAAGGCCGCAGCCAAAGCTCAAAATAAAATCAGCATTTTCCAGATCAAATGCTAAAGGACCATTTATTCCCTGCATAAGGAAATTAACCATAGCATGGGTATCTTCTTCTTGTGGCATACGAAGGTAGTTTGGGCTTCCAATAGAATTAAGCAATCTTTTGATGAGCAGGGCCATGGTAGACCGAGACTGATTTCCATCAACAGCAGCCAGCTTTTCTGGATTTCCCTTATCCCTCAATCCTTTTATCCTGGCAGCCAATGTATCTATAGCCTCATCCCAGGAGATCTCTTTCCATTCCTGAGACCCCCGTGACCCCGCCCTTTTCATTGGTGCCTTCCACCGGATTCCTTCATTGTATAGAACCTGGAGACCTGCCATGCCAAGAGGGCATACCGCTCCTTGATTGACTGGATAATCACTCCTTCCTTCTATTTTCACTGCCCTACTGCCAACCTTTCTGACCTGAATGCCACATGCACCAGGACAGAGCGTGCAAACAGTGTTTATGTACGAAAATTTTCCCCTATCCGGAACTGGCACCCATGACCAGTTCTGAGTCCATATGGCAATATCATCGATCAGTTTCCACGGGAGTGGGGAGAGCAGGGTTCCCCCTACTCCTCCTGCGACAAACTTAATAAAATTCCTTCGATTAAATTCCATTTCGTCTATCCTCATTTATGACATACGAAACAGTCGTTGTTGTTTTCCTTTCCTTTTTGTGTATGGCAGTCAGCACAATCATCCATCTTCATCCTATCCCATGTGTTTTTCTTGTATCCAGCTATATTTCTTCCCCAGATATCAATACTGTAACCAGTTAGTCTGTTAACCTTGTATGGGGGTAAGGTTTTTCTTGTAGCAAAATCGCCATGGCAGACCTTGCATTCAGTATGAGCCATCTTTACATGGGCAATGTGGGGGAAATATACGCAATCTGGCTGACGTGAGTAGATGAGCCAGGGAATTTCCTTTTCTGGCTCAACATAATCAGTAAAAAGCTTTTTCTCGTCTGGGCTTTCACCGAGTGGGGACTCCGGATCTTCATGACATTCCATACACTTTTTAATTCCAGGGATTCCAGAAAACGTTCCGTCTTCGTAAAAGAAATGACATTCCTCACACTCCAATCCTGCGTCCGATTCTGGACCATGGCTGGCATGAGAAAAGCTCAATGGCTGACTCTTTTCAGAATAAAGAACAAGAGGGAATACAATCCATCCAACAATGAGGGCTGCAATTAAACCTACTAAGAAAAATATCCACCCATTTATTTTAAGCCCGCCCGGCTTTTTCGAATCAGCCTCCATACGATCCTCTTCTGTTCTCTTTTAATCAATAATTAATTGCTGATCTTTTATCCAATGTCCCATTCTTTGTCAAGAGAAAAGAGCCTGGTGCATATGGCCTATATATCTCACTATACGCACCGATCCTCATAAGAACTACCATGGACGACTTTAATGAAATTTAATGGAATCCTTGAAGAATAATCTTAATGTCTTGACGCATGTCCTATTGATAGGTAAAATTTAGCACAAGTGTTAGGAAATGGATACAAGAGCACTCTTTAGACTGGAGGAGAAAATGTACAGAGGCTTTATAATTGTTCTCATCATGCAATTAGGGTTTTTTATTCATGGCTGTACTACCTTAGAATATATAGATGGTAGTTCAAAAGAAGAATTAAAAAAGTTCAAAATGTCTAAATATGGAATGATACATGAAATGGAGAAGGTTAAAGCCGATAATGTAAACCTCCAAAGACAAATAGATATCTTAAATACTTTAGTAAAAGAGAAACAGAGGATAATAGATGAAAAGGAGAGCACAATTGCAAGGATACGAGATGAAAAGGAGAGCACAATTGCAGGACTGAGAGGGAAAAGTGAGGATGAGCTTGTAAGGTTACGAAAGGAAAATGGGCTCTTGAGTGAGCAGATAAAAAATTTAACAAAGGA
>Ga0180437_10006597_pt1 | contig 15372 bp, 14 predicted proteins | sample SS_ome_4_FD_132410 | JGI IMG/M metagenome (GOLD analysis project Ga0180437, IMG submission 132410) | Hypersaline lake sediment archaeal communities from the Salton Sea, California, USA - SS_3_D_1 metaG | ecosystem: Environmental > Aquatic > Non-marine Saline and Alkaline > Hypersaline >...
AACGCTATTAGAAGTTTTATAGTAATGCTGGATGTTATCAATGTGGTGGAAGAGGCTTTCAGGATGTCCCGCAGGGTTGTGGGAAAAATGCTTACCGAAACATGCCTACCCGTTGAATATGGTAATCTCCGGGCAATGTGTGCGGTTTTACCGGGGTGTGAAGGTATGAAATGTGTATACGTACACCCTGAAACTCCATATCGTGGTCTACTTCCGATTTAGAAAGAGATGGAAATCGGTGAAAGCAGTAGCTAAAACTCAGAGAGCGCCAGGCGCTGAACTTGTTGATATAAGCATACCTGAGCCTGGAGCTGACGAGGTTTTGGTGAAGCTAATGGCCGGCTCCATTTGTGGCACAGATGTACATATATATGCTTGGGATTCCGGAGCGCAAGTCTACATTAAAAATGTTCCCCAGGTATTGGGTCACGAATTTGCCGGCACGATCACCGAAGTTGGAAAGGATGTCACTAGATTCAAAGTCGGCAACTATGTCTCCGCCGAAACCCATATCTACTGTGGAAAGTGCGTTCAGTGCCTGAACGATCAAAGACATATCTGCGAAACGGGGAGAATCTTTGGTCTAACCTGTAACGGCTGCTTTGCCGAATATTTCACTATTCCGGAGCGGGTCCTGTGGAAGAACAACTCGCAACTGCCGTTGGAAATAGCCGCCATCCAGGAGCCTCTGGGCAATGCCGTCTATTGTGCCCTGGGGGATTATGACAAGAACCTTGAGAGGAAGAGTGTTTTCATCATTGGCGACGGTCCCACTGCTATAATGGCTGCCGGCGTCGCCAAGGCGGAAGGAGCCCGGCTGGTCATCATTTTGGGGCGGCATGAAAGAAGGTTGGAAATCGCGAGAAAAATGGGTGCCGACCGGGCACTGAAGGACGGCCAAGGAGTTGAGGAGATCGTCTCTGATATTACTGCCGGCAAGGGATTTGACGTGGTCTTGGAAATGGCAGGTAGCCCCGAGGCTGTAAATCTTGCCCTCAGGTGGACCAGGATTGGCGGAAGGATGTCTGCCTTCGGTATTCACGGTGAACCACTCGCAATAAACAATTACGGTCAGTATGTGAGGAGTGGTAAGCAAATCCTTCCCATATCCGGGCGTTTAATCTGGCGGACTTGGGAAGAAGTGAAGCGATTGTTGGAATCCGGTAGTCTGGATATCTCTCCGGTTATCACCCACAAGGTGCGTCTGGACGAATTCGAAAAGGGATTCGATTTAATGACTCAAAGGCCAAAAACTTCAGGAAAGGTCATACTGATTCCTTAATAAAGGAGGCGAGCATGTATTCGAAGGAAGTGAAGGAGTATCTCCAAGGCCAGCTTAAGTCTATCAAAGATAGCGGCCTCTATAAGGAGGAAAGAATCATCTGTTCGCCACAGGGGGCAAGAATCAAGGTGAAGGAAGGGGAGGTCCTGAATCTCTGCGCTAACAACTACCTGGGCCTGGCGGATGATCCAGAGTTGATTGCTGTGGCCAAGAAAGCCCTTGATGAGAGAGGTCACGGTCTTTCCTCTGTCCGCTTCATCTGTGGCACCCAGGATATTCACAAGGAGCTGGAAAGAAGGATCTCCGAGTTTTTGAGGACCGAGGACACGCTCCTCTATTCTTCCTGTGCTGCCGCCAACGAAGGCTTGTTCGAGGTTTTGCTTGGCCCTGAAGACGTAGTTATAAGCGATCAGCTTAACCATGCCACCATAATTGATGGCGTACGGCTCTGGGGAATGGTTCACAAGAAAAGACTCGGGCCAGAATCAACCCGGTTCCCAGAGAATCGCGTTATGAAGCATTCAGATATGGCGGACCTGGAAAAGCATCTCAGCGAGACTCAAGATAGACGTTTCAGGATGATTGCTACCGACGGAGTTTTCAGCATGGATGGCGATGTGGCCTGCCTAAAGGAAATCTGCGACCTTGCCGAGAGATACAGTGCCCTGGTAATGGTTGACGATTCTCACGCCACCGGGTTCTTCGGCCCAGGCGGGCGGGGCACTCCCGAATACTGCGGAGTGGAAGAGAGGGTTGATATTATTACCAGCACGCTGGGCAAGGCTCTCGGTGGTGCTACCGGAGGGTTCACCAGTGGTCGGAAGGAGATGATTGAGCTTCTGAGACAGCGCTCACGGCCGTATCTTTTCTCCAATACTGTGTCGCCGTCAATTGTGGCTACCGGCATCAAAGTGTTGGAGATGATTGGCCGGGCTTCAGACTTGCGTAAGAGGCTTGAAGAAAATACCGCCTACTTTAGGAGAGAGATTACCGAGCTAGGTTTTGTTATAAAGCCGGGCACCCACCCGATAGTTCCGATCATGCTTTATGATGCCAAGAAGGCTGCCCTGATGGCGGAGAGGCTTCTGGCAGAGGGGATCTATGTAATTGCCTTTAGTTATCCGGTTGTCCCCAGAGACCAGGCTCGAATTAGAGTTCAGATCTCGGCGGCACACAGCAAGGAAGATCTGGCTTTCGCTCTGCAAAAATTCGGGAAAATCGGGCGAGAGCTGGGGGTAATATGAATCTAGGTTAGCTTGCCATGGTCAGATTCGAACCTACTACACACCGGGATACTTCACCAAACAGGAACTTCGTAAGCTCAACCAAGAAGAGGGAAGAAAAGGAAGAGGTACCACTAGCTATCTGAGCGGGTACAATGTCTTGACCTGGCTGCCGAACTGGAGTAAATTCAATAGAATAAATTTTTCATAACGTTCATCAGATTTAGTAATTTATGCCTACACTGTTATTAGATAGAAATAGTATTAAAAGCCTGATACGGATGTCGGATGTTATCAATGTTGTTGAAGAGGCTTTCAGGATGTGCGGTGAGGGCAGGGGAAAGATGCCGGCTAAAACCTACCTATCCCTTGAGCATGGCGACTTCAGGGCAATGCCTGCTGCTTTGCCAGGGAGTGCCGGTGTCAAATGGGTAAACGTACACCCTGAAAATCCATCTCGTGGCTTACCTTCGATCATGGCTATCCTGGTCTACAATGACCCGGAAACGGGGTATCCGCTGGCAATAATGGACGCTACTGAAATCACGGCCTACCGCACAGGTGCTGCCGCGGCTATCGCCTCCAAGTATTTGACGCGACTGGATTCCCATACCATTGGAATTATCGGCGCGGGCTTTCAGGCGCATACTCAGATACTGGCTCATGCCGACTTGTTTGACTCCATCTCAATAAGTGTTTTTGATGTCTCGGAAACCGCAGTGGATAAATTAATGCATTCTTTCTCGCAGTTTCGGATTCGTAATTGTTCCATTCAGGAAGCAGTGGCGTCGGATATCGTATGTACATTGACTCCTTCTCGCAGTCCCATTATCAAGAAGGCGTGGATAACGCCTGGAACACACATAAATGCAATCGGCGCAGACGCGCCGGGCAAGCAGGAATTGGATCCCTCGATATTGAAAGAGGCTGTTGTAATTGTGGATGACATCAAACAGGCAAGCAGCAGCGGGGAGATTAACGTTCCCATTCAGAAAGGTATCTATAGTGTTGGCGAGGTATACGGAACGTTGGCTGAAGTCGTTGCAGGGAAGAAGAAAGGGAGAGCGCACAATAACGATGTTACCGTATTCGATTCCACTGGGATTGCCGTCGAGGATATTGCTGTGGCCAAGCTTCTGTTTGAGAAAGCCCAACAAAGGGGCGGTTATCCATCAATTGATTTGGTGGGAACATGAGCGGGCAAGAGATAAAAATAATTGATTTGCGCAGCGATACTATAACCCATCCCACACCGGCGATGAGGAAGGCAATCTTTGATGCAGACGTGGGGGACGATGTCTATGGTGAGGATCCCACTGTCAATCGCCTTGAGGCTTTGGCAGCAGAGATGATGGGCAAAGAAGGGGCGCTTTTCACTACTTCCGGCACACAGAGCAATCTTACTGCGGTGCTGACCCATACTAAACATGGTGACGAAATCATCGTAGGAAATCAGGCACATATGCTTTGGTACGAAGTAGGCAGTGCATCCGCCATAGGTGGGGTGGTTATACGTACCGTGCCTAATGATAGTTGCGGTCGTCTCAGTATGGATGATATTGAGGAGACAATTCGTGACAAGGATATCCATTACCCTGTAACTACGCTGCTCTGTCTCGAAAACACACATAATCGCTGCGGTGGAACAATCCTGACCCCAGACTACACAGATGAAGTCTGTGAACTCGTTCATACACGCGGGTTAAAGGTATATCTGGATGGAGCTCGTGTTTTCAATGCTGCAGTCGCTCTCGGTGTACCGGCGAGCACGCTAACCCGAAACGTGGATTCTGTCGGTTTATGCCTTTCCAAGGGATTGAGTGCGCCGGTTGGATCGCTACTTTGCGGGAACAGGGATTTCATCGAACGAGCCCGCAAGTTCAGGAAGATGTTGGGTGGTGGCATGCGGCAGGCGGGCATTATCGCAGCTGCTGGTATCGTAGCACTCGAAAAAATGGTAGACCGCCTGGTTGAAGATCACTCCAATGCCAGACGTTTGGCAGATGGTTTGGCGAGTATTGAAGGAATAACTCTGGCGCGGGATGATATACCTACGAACATCGTAATGTTTGACCTATCTCCAGAGTTATCTATCACCGAGTTTCTTGAAGGTCTCGAAACACGTGGTGTAAAGGTGGGCTTTCGCGATGGCGGCCCGTTTCGCGCGGTTACTCACTGCATGGTCTCATACTCAGATGTTGATGAAGCGCTGACACGTATAGAAGCAGTTTGTCGAGGGCTTCATCATCGGGCTTAAGAACAGCCCTGGTATAGGTAACACTACAGCAATTGTTTTGTCCGTTTATCCAAGGCTGTCCTGTATAGCCTATTTAGCCAGGGGCTTAGCGGTAATCTTGTTTCTTTCTCCACTGAAGTCTTCTAAGCCAGGTCACTAAAGACGGAATTCAAGACCAATTCGTTGGAAATAGATCTTCACTTTCATTCAAAAGGATATGCCCTACCTGCTTCCTTTCCCATCGCCTGCAACAGTTCTTTACCCTTGGAGAAAATGGGAGAAGCTTCCTGAGGTGATTTGTGAATCATGGTGATTGACTCGGTGGGACAGGTAGATGCACAGAGTCCACAGCCAATGCACTCATCTTTATAAATGACAATTTGATCATCTTCAGTTCGAATGGCATTTACTTGACATCTCTCCACGCAGGTACCGCAGTTGGTACAGGTCTCATAGTCCTTCGTGGCATAGTAATTTGACTTTACTACCCCTTGAAGATTGCCATACTTGGTAACTTGTGCTAACGATTTACAACAGCAGCCACAGCAGTTGCATATGAATACCTTGTTGCCTGCGCTGTTTATAGAACAGTGAATCAGACCATCCTCTTCAGCTTTCAGTAGTATCTCTTTTGCCTCCTCCTTTGTTATTTCCCGGCCAAGTCCATTTTCAATATAGAAATCCGCTGATGCTCCAAAGCTCATACACGCCTCCATCAACTTATCACACCCTTGGCCAAGCATTTTGGCTTCTTTACGGCAAATGCAGTCGGCAACAGCAAACCTACTACTTGATTCGATAATCTGTGATACTCTTTCGTAGGGCTGAATTTCTGTGCTCCCCTCTATCTCTTGTTCAACAGGGATGACACGAAGTCCGCCTAGTTTTCGATTTCGCTGTAAAGGTACCATCCCCTCCTCGAAATACTTCTCGTAAAGCTTGATGTTTTTCTGAGTCAGGTTATTCAATTGGAGTTCCCAGATTCCCACTACCCATGGTATCAGTGCGTAATAAAGCTCGTCGTCAGGTGCTTTATAACGCATTATTAATCCCCTTTTGGACATATCATAAAGGGCTCTGCCCATTTCACTTTTATCCTTCCCTATACGCTCTGCGATAGTTGTCACATTTTCTGGTGGAAATGGTCTCAAGTGCAACATTAATTCAGCTTCATCTGGAGCAAAGAGTTGCTGCAATATTTCCAGTTCAACGCCACTTTCAGTCTTAGGAAATCCCTGGGGAAACTTATCCAGTCTTTCGCGTAGCCTTTCATAAACGTTTAACATAGTAATCTCCTCTCTCCTTAGACAAAATAATTCTGTAATTATACCCTTGTTCGAGAGAAAATGCCTGCTACTCGTCTAATAGGACGGATAAGGTTTATGATTGTTAACAATGAGCAAGCATTACAATATAATACAGTGTAATGGAAAGTCTCAATCGATTGCATGCCTATCTTCGATGGGCTTAGTTACAAAATGGAGGAGATGTCAATTGGCAATTCCAGTATCTGTTATTTATCCTCCGTCATCAATTCCAGAATACTGACTTATTGATGATTGTTGAATTTGGCTACCTGTGGAGATGGTAGGAATTCCCATTCTCCTTTACAACCGGAGCTTATGGCAGCTACTTCCAAGTGAAGCATTACTATACCGCAGTCCAAACGTTTGGAGACATTGAACTCTGGCCCGCTAGTCCTTACAAACACGGTGATGCCATTATCTTGTACGTTGAAGCCCCATGGTTGACGATTGACGGCAGAAGGAGCGAGCCTTGCAGCCTCTAGAGATACGCTTACCCAGTTAGGCCACTCCTCTTTCGGTAAACCTCTAACCAGTTTGGAAAGTGGTAGACGATTATGTGACCGACCAAAACGGCTCATCACCTTTTCTTCCCACGATTCACTTTCTCGTGCATAGCCCACCGGAGTAATTGCCAGTACCTGTTCGTTTTTGGTTACTTCTATAAGAGAGGTCACGATCTCAGGTCTGAAGAAGCCGGCAACCCAACATGTATTCAGCCCCAAAGCTGTCGCCTCCAAGATGATTGCCTCCCCTGTATAGCCGACCTTCTCTTGTACAAATTGATCATCCATGTCTCCTATAAAAGCAATGAACGTGTGGGTACCTTTTACTTTACCATAGCCCCCAATAACACCTTTGAAAACGCTTTCAGATGATTCAGTTACTAGAAGCGACCGGGCACTCGCAAATGGAGCAAACTGGTTACATACTTTTTCCATGGCTGCCAGGGTCTCTGGAGTTACGGGTAAATTGGGGTCAAAACGTCTGCGCGACCTCCGCCTTTCGATTGCCGCGTGCCATGTCGAGAATGAGATATCCATGTATTTCTGATACTCGTAGATTAGCCCATCATCGGGCAAATTTCAAATGAACGGAGAGCAACAACATTCAGTAGTACGGAGCTGACTAGTCACGGGCTAAGATATCCCTGACCTGCACGGCAAAAGCCTCGCTCTCAGCATTTCCAGTGACAATCTGAATCTGTTTTGCCGAGGACACGCCCAGCCCCAGCTCAGCGGCCCGTGCAATCTGTTCTTGTTCAAATATGGCACCTTGGCTGACCTCCGGTGTTGTCCCAAGTAGACGAAGAATCGCTACTCCCACCGCATCGATGGCAACTCGGTCGGTGCCAGCCAACAGCACATCAGACTCTACTTTGGTGCCCTGGTCTGGCCCGCCATCTACAAATGCCTCCACTCCATCCAGTACCACTAAATCGGGGGCATAAGCGGTATTGATCTCAGCAATCATCTGCCGCTGGCAACGTGATGAGTGAAGTTCACTCATGTAGGGATAGCCTTTCAAGGGAACAAGTCCTACCGAGTTCTTTAAAGAGAGTGTAAAATGACCGCCGTAGGCATGTGTCTTTAGACAGCAAGTCTGGACGATTGATTCTGCCTCCAGATAAATTCGTGGAAAATGAAAACCCTCGCTCCAGTGACTTTTTGTAGGCTCCATTTGTCTCCAGCCTTCGGGGCCTACCTCTTCCAGATTGACGATGCTGAAGCCCAGTCCCTGAGCTAGCTTAAAAATCCCCTTCTTCTCCATAACTGAGCGTGTGCTATCTCCCGGTCCGCTTCGCTCAGCAAGGGTAATCTCCTCTGCTCCCAACTGCTGGAGAGCCAGAACCAGAGACCGTAGTGTGTCGTTATGCGTGGAACCCGGCGCTGGGTCAGCCGTGTTGAAATTAGGTTTCAGGACCACATTTTTGCCGCGGAAAGATCCTAATTCGACGAGCTCTATTGCTTTCTTGACACCTTCACCTCGGTTATTGGTTCTCACCAGTGCTACTTTCGTCATACCGTCTTTATCCGTCGTTATGCTCGCTAAAACAACTACCTCATTTAGATAAGTCCCTTACTTGCGGAAAACCATCCCTACAAGCTGTTAACAAGGATGACTACGCTACAAGTCAGCTAACTAAAGCCATATGACCGGCTATTTACCACCGCCGACAAAGCTCTGTCCGATAGAAATGCCGCAGGCCATCACGAGCAGGTTATATTCAGTCGGTTGCTGTCCCAGCAGTGCCAGTCGTCATCACCGAAGTGATTTGAATCATTGACGCGCCCTTCTTTGGTAGTGGTGCTCCACTCGATATACGTGTGGTTGTCTGCGCTTTTATTGTATACGTCCCAGATGTGGTTGTAAGGAACACCATCAGTATATTGGGTATCGATATAACCTCCGTTCTCCGGACCACCTGGAACTACATTTGTGTATTTAACAGCGTGTGTACCTGCGGAGATATTGCGTGACCAGTCTATTTGCAGGAGGTCAGTAGGCTCGGCCGGGCTCTTCTTTAGAATCCAGAATCCCTCGGTTGCTGGCAGGTCACATTCACCGTAGTACCATAGAAAGTCTTGATACTCACCTTCCTTCGATATGTTCATCGACCAGTGGATTCCCGCCGCGATAAACTGCGCATGTAGTTCAGCGGTGTATATAGAGCCACCTACATTCACCGAATAATCCCAGAGCCATGAACCATCATCGAGTTGGAGTGGAATATTATGGAAAGATGCCCGAAATGTTGCTACTGGTACTGCCAATCCGACTTTAATAATTAGACTCCAAACGCCCACGACGCCAGCCGCGTAGTTCCAGTTGGAATGATTACCCACTGCAAGGGTTGTTAGACCATTGGTCTCTTCGAAGTCTTCAAAGGATATGACGAAAGTCTCTTCCGGTGGAATAGTCGGCGCTTCCGATACGTCACCGCATCCACCGACGGTTAAAGCCGCAATAGCCACAACGAGCAGTAAATGCGCCAGAGTTCTACCTTTCAATGTCTTCATAGCTTTCCCCCTTCCCTACCTTCGTCTTTTACCTGAATCATGGCATAAGGCAGGCATATACAAAAATGCTAACACCCGAACCAAGAACAGTCAATAGTACTTTGGCTATGTACTGACGGTATGTGTTTTATCAAACTTGGATACTCTTTTCCGGAGGCTTCTACAGTCGGAGATAGAACAGTCGAGCTCTATCAGGTAATGACGGGTGACTGCTGTTCCTGGAAAGGGTGCGTTCTCAGGACCAGTGAGAAAAGGAAAGGATACTTCGCTTTCAGGTGCTGAACATAGTCCAACCATTCGCTGGCCAGATGGTCATACATTCTCTGGATATCTACAGCAAGGTGCTCCAGGTCCTTCTCAGGAAGACCGATAAGCGATGTTCTTGCCTCGAGCTCTTCATCTAGATGGGTAACTGCCCAGAGCAGGTCAGTAAACCGGTCATGCTCCAGCAAGTTCGGATTCTCGAGCAGCGTTAACAAGAATGTTCGTTTCTCCGCTAGAAAGGCTTTGAGTCTGCCGAGGTCTATATTCCGGCAATCAACATCTACTTTGAGGTGGTAAGCGAAGTCGGCAGCTTTTTTAAAATCCTTCTTTGTCCAGCCTCCAGTAATGTTCAGGTGGTTGGAAATCTCCAGGCGGTTATCGAAATGCTTGAGAAGGTCTTGAAGTAGATAGTTGCCCAGCTCGCTGAAAAAAGCTCCCACCACCATATTTAGTTTCTCCAGTTTAGCTTGCATCTCCCGGCGAGCCAGAAGGCGCTCGATGATAACCACCACTAATAGTACCTCGAGGGGCAGAAAGGCAAGGTCTCCGATCATATAGATGAATATATGGTAAACATCACGAAAAATGAGGTAATGAATGAAATATGCGATTCCGGAAAGTGCCACAAATGCAATAGCTAAGTAGATAATAAACGATGACCGCCTTTGCATGTTAAATAACAGCACTCCGAGTGGTGAATTTGTACAACATGGTCTAGTTTTGCCTGGATATTATAGTGGCATAGTTGTCATAGGGCAACAGTATGTTAGTCTTTGATCAAAATACATGATTTCGTAGCAAGCTTAGTGGTTATGGCACCCATGGAATTCCATTTGTGCCCTTACAAACTATGTCGGCATTAAAGTTATAGGTGAGATAACCAGATAATTGAAAGGTGCCTTTATCGACAAACACTGGCGCCATATTACCGCCACTTTACCGTGGGCACTGATCTGTATGCTGTTACTCTAGCCGTTCCCATAACCACTGATTTGGCTTCTTTAAGTAAATCCTGCGTTCTCCGTGAATCCACCCATGTCTTCCAGTTTTCCATAGTATCCCACGTGCTTATCATTATGACGACAGATAAATCCTCCTCGCTGACGAGATTCTCAGCACCAACGAAGCCTGGATATTGCATAGCATGCGACCTGAGCTTCATCAATATGGGCTCAACATCTTTATAGCTCAATACCTTATATCCTATGATGCCTTTTATCATCACCGCCTCCTTTCATTTCCTGTCTTCGGTTTCCTTCCACTTTATACCTCAGGCTGTCGCTTCTAATTCTACATAATATGTCGAACTTCAGTCTAATTATCCCTCATCTAATTGTCAACGAGCGTAACACAAGTCGTAGGATATCGTTGCTTTTTCGGGCATACGTCTCGTAATAAGGCTTTCGAAAAAGGAAGCATAATTGATTAAATGCTGATGCACACTACGCTATCGCATGTAATGCGTCTGGCCATCACACTACATTATTATTAGTTAATACGTTGAATGATTCCGGGTTCCCGTTTAGATAGCCGTTCTTCCGAAATAAATTAGTAAGATGACTATAACGATTAAGAACCAGTACATAGCAGGGACAGGACCCCACCATGTTTTGTGCCACCATATTTTTCCTTTATGGAAGTTACTAATCCCATAATGTGGATTTAAAACAAACCACAGGAAGTCTTCCAGAAAAACCATGCCTACGTAAAAGCCAAGCAGCAGACTTTCTAACTGCCAACTCCAGGGAACAAAAAACAATGGCAGATGAATTATGGCAATCAGGAACAGAGTCATAAAAAAATGGTAGCCGGTTATCGGGCGTCCACCAGCCAATTTGACGAACCATCCCTTTTCTATGCGCCAGCAGGGTAGCTTTGCTGCCCAGCCATCCTTACCCTCGATTTGAATTTCCCAGAAGGCGAGTAGAAAGGCCAAGAAAAGCATAAAAATCAATAATCCTATAATCATTTTACGTCTTATTTAAAAGCACCCGACCATAATCCTGCAAAGAAATGACGTGCGTTGATGCCAAGAATTTGGCTATCATAGCCACCTTCCTGAATAACAAGTGTTGGCAGGTTTAATGAACCGAGCCTCTGCCCGTTGGTTTCGAAATCTTCAGCCTCCAGGCTCCATGTACCCGTGGGGTCACTTCTTGCTGTATCTAGGCCAAGAGCAATAACCAGAAAATCAGGCCGAAATCTTGCTACCCGCTTTACTACACTCTCGAGAGCTCTGTGGTATCGCTCACCGTCAACGTTCTCCGGTAACGGTATATTCATATTATAGTTTTTGCCTGCCCCAAGACCCTTTTCATCTTTGAAACCACTAAAATAGGGATATGCAAAGCGTGGTTGCCCATGAATAGAGATTGTCAGGACATCTGAGCGTTCGTAGAAAATATTCTGCTGCCCGTTACCATGATGGTAGTCGATATCAACCATAGCTACTTTGCCGTTCTTGCTGAGATGTTCGGCAGCGATTGCAGCCGAATTAAAATAGCAGAACCCGCCAAATGCGCGGTGTTCGGCATGGTGGCCCGGCGGGCGTATAAGCGCATAAGCCAGGCGATAACCTTCCAGAATCTTTTCGGCTGCAGTTAGAGCGCAATCCACAGCCCTTTTTGCTGCTGGATAAACGTTTCGATTCAAAGGAGTAAAGGTATCAATGCAATAATAACCGGCGCGGATAGGCAGCTCCGTCGGGGGCCTAGCAACATTTCGAAGTGGGAAAACGTAGGGATATACCGATTCATCGGGCTCCAGTCTAGCACATACCTTCTTAAGGTAGTTGACGAATTTGGAGTCATGGACCGATTTGATATGTTTCTCAGAAAAGCGATGGGGGACACACCTCTGAAACAGGCCAGTATCCTCTATCTCGGCCAAAATCGAGTTTATTCTAACGGGGGCTTCAATATATCCCTGTTCCTGCACATGGTGAATAGCGTGCTTGTCATTCACTAATAATGCGATGCGCTGATCGGCAGGTATATATCGTGCAGCTGGAACAGGAGGCCTCTTCGAATATCTGGGTTCTCTTAGCCGCACCGGATCGTCCCGGAATGACTCAACCACCATATCGATATATTCCGGTGGGCATAGGTCCCCATATTTCCGCTCTAAAATTGCTCTCACGATTTCACGCGTAGTGTCACGTCCCAGTTGAATATCTTGTCCCAGGTCATCGAAAAGAAGATAGGGAGGGTTATCCTCTCCTGGTTTAAGTGGTGTTTCATAAGCCGTATTAACAATAGGTAGTGCACCATGTCTCTCGAAGAAGTGTAAGCGTTTTGTATTCTGTTTCCTTATCTCAGGGTCACGAGATAGTCTGGGGTCATCTGGAAGACACTCGAAGAAAAGGCCCATATTATCTAGATTGAGTGCTTCTGTTCTGACACGTTCATAGAGAGCACTGCCTATGCCACCGCCTGTCCTGCGCCTGGCGGTAGAAAGGAAATCCATATAGCAAAACTTCAAAATAGGTTCATGGAATAGTAAAGCGAATCCACCAACCATATGTCTTGCGGGCCCTTCAGCTATAAAAAGAATAGCCCGGAAACGGTATTTCAGGGGATTACGGAGCTGTTTGGGCAATTTTGCTATTTCACGTTTGGATAAATCGGGGAATTGTTCGTGGAGAATTTTCTGCACCTGAGCTATCGCCTCTCTATTTGGTGGCGTAACGTCATCATAAACTCGGCGTATGCGAAACATGAGTTGTTTTCCTACCTTACAATTACTTTGAATAGGTTAAACATATGAGATCTATTTATGACCAGCTTCTCTACTACCTTGTTAATGCTACATACCGGGATAATATGGTCATAGCTCTTCTAGGGAGCAATATGGGTCGATATTTTGCACTCACATACAGATTATAAGACATATAGTCAAAAAAGATCTCATTACGATCTATTATCCTTTCTTAAAATGCGCTCTTTTCTTTGATTTCACTTAAGCCGCTTGTGCAGGATCAGCTTATCATCTCCGGGCGCATAGAAGTCAGGGATGCTAGCTACTAATTCGTAGCCGTGACTGAGATAAAAATGCCTCGTTTTCTCATATGCTGTCGTGGATGATGTCTCAATAATGACCAGTCTTCCCCGAGCTCTAACGATTTCCTTTTCCGTGGACTCCATAAGGGTGCTGCCTATCCCTTGACCCTGCCTTTCTCGGGCGACAGCCTCCCAGTAGATATCCCATGTCCCTTCAGTCAGCGGCGTGGGACCGTAGCAGATATAACCTGTGACAGTCGAATCGACCTCAGCAACGAGGATGTGATAACCCGAGCCTAACGAGTCCTTGAGGTAGCTGTCAATTACTTCCTCGGCTACCGCCACCTCAGATGGTTTGAATTCCGGTGTACTGTGCAGTATTTTCGTTAGGCTGGGCTTGTCTTTGCGAGTCATAATGCGAATATAGACTTTCATTGTTTTCCCCATAAATAGCCAGTTGTATTATTCTCTCAATAAACTCAGTATAGGTCATCCCTGCAGCTTCCGCCTGGCGTACTGCGCCAGAGCCTGGAGAGATATCTGGATTGGGATTCACCTCAATAACGTTTACCTGTCCCTCACGGTCCATCCTCATGTCCACTCTGGCATAGCCCTGGCCACCGAGAATTCGGAAAGCTCCTGCCGCTGTTCCGGCAATACATTCTCCCTTCTCAGCTCCAACCTCAGCCGGACATATCGTCTTTGTGCCTTCAAAGTAAGGGCTATCAGGCTCCCACTTTGCAGCAAAGGTGAGAATCTTGGGTATCCCGGAAGGCAGGACATAAATAATTTCGGATACGGGAAGAACACGGCATTCATGGTTGCCCAGAATTGTAGCGTTAAACTCCCGCCCATCTATGAATTCCTCAACCATGACCCCTCCACCATATCGGTTGCTTACGAGTCCGATTTGCCTCTCCAGAGAGGTAAAGTCATTAACCACACTTTCCGGCGACAGACCGTGACTGGCATCCTCGCAGCGAGGCTTGACGATACATGGATAGTTCAAGCGAAACCAATTTATTGTCTCGGGATTCAGTAGTTGAAAGTCCGGCGTTCTGATTCCAGCAGCTTTGAGAAGTACCTTCGTTTTAGCTTTGTCCAAGCCTAGCTTCAGTGCTGACGCCCAGCATCCAGTAAAGGGTATGCCCATCTCTGACAGAATCTTAGGCACTAACATTTCAGTTTCAGGGGAACCGCAGAAGCCTTCGAAAAGATTGAAAACCAGATCCGTATTGATATTTCTCAGCTTCCGTTCAGCTTGCTCAAGCGGTGGCACTAGAGGAATCTGGATGACCTCAAAGTCAAGCTCAAGCAAAGCCCGGTGCACCGACTCCACTGCCTCGAGCACACCAAGCACCGCCTTTGCTTCGTTGGCTACGTCATAGCGTGAATGACGTGGTTTATTGTAGACAATGGCTACACGCGTACGCATTGTGGGTATCTCTCACGCGCAGCATCAAGCACAGCGTTAATCAGCCTTTGGTGACTCCATCCCATCTTTTCTGCCATAATAACCAAATCACTGTGGGTGCCCAGTCCAGGTAAAGGGTTTATTTCCAGAAAATATGGCTGTCCTTCGTTGTTGATCCTGAAGTCCAGTCGGGCAAAGTCACGGCAACCCATAGACTGAAATGCCCTGAGACTGGAAACCTGTATACATTCTAGTACTTTATCCTCAAGACCTGCAGGGCACTGATACTCAACCAGGTTCAGGTAATTGCGTTTAACGTCAAGATTATAGATGAAGTAACCATCCTTTTGTTTCGGAAGTATGCGCATCATGCCCAGTACCATGGGTGGGGAGTTGCCTACGATTCCTACGGTGACTTCATCACCCAAGATCATCTCCTCAATCATCGCCGGCTGCTGGTATTTCTCCAGTAAGCCCTCTGTTACCTCAATAGCCTGTTTCGTGTCTTCCACTACCGAAGTAAAACGAATCCCCTTACTTGAGCCTTCGTAAGCTGGCTTGATGATAGCCGGGAAAGGAAAATCGCAAGTTACTATCTGATGAAGCTCGTGTCTATCATTGATTACACGCC
>Ga0180437_10006598_pt1 | contig 15369 bp, 19 predicted proteins | sample SS_ome_4_FD_132410 | JGI IMG/M metagenome (GOLD analysis project Ga0180437, IMG submission 132410) | Hypersaline lake sediment archaeal communities from the Salton Sea, California, USA - SS_3_D_1 metaG | ecosystem: Environmental > Aquatic > Non-marine Saline and Alkaline > Hypersaline >...
GCTTCCGGAGGTGAGGGCCTCGGCGGCCTGGATGCCAGCCTGCACGGCCTTGGGCTCCACGCGGAGGCCCTTTGCGGCGAAGTAGCCTTTCTTCAGCGCGACAATCTGTGGCGCGTAATGGATCTTCTTGCCGTAGGCGAGGCGGAGAGCGACGCTCTCTTCGCGCCGGCTTTCCGGAGGCCGCTTCGCGCACCCCAAGCAGCACCCGACCGCGAAGATGACGAGGCCGAGCAGCCAGGCAGCTTGCGGCCTGTACGAAAGCGTGGATGCACGGGGGAGTGCTTTGCGCATATACACGTCTCCTTTCTCAGGACCCGGCCTCGGGGACGTCTCGTTCGGCGGCCTCTTGAAGCAGAGTGTGGTCGATTGCCAGAGAGAGGTCGGGCGCCGTGGAGATGATTTGCTGGTCTAGGAGGAAGCGAGAAGTCGCGGCCAGACTCGACTGCGTGAGCGGGTCGACCTGCACGCGGTAGTAGTGATGGGCCATGGCGCGTCGGGCCAGGGCCGGAGAGAGGCCGGTCTTTGCGGCGATGATCTGCGCGGCCTCATCGGGGGTGTCATCGACGATATCCGCCGCCCGGAGCAGCGCGCGCAGGAAGCGGATGACAGCGTCGGGGTGCTCGCGAAGGAACTCGGTCCTGGCGACGAGCAAGATGGGGTAGTTGTTGCCGAGGCCGCCCAGTGTCGCCAGCTCGCGACCGCCGCGGTCCTCGACCAGAGATGGGGTGGGCTCGCTGGCGACGATAGCGTCCACCGCGCCAGCGTGCAAGGCGTCGCCCATATCCTGCGGCCGCATGTCGATGACTGTGACCTCTGACAGATCGAGGCCGGCGGAATCCGCCCAGGAGAGGAGACCGCCGTACGTGGAGGTGCCCTTCTTGATGGCGAGGCGCCTTCCGACGAGGTCCGAGGGGGAGCGGATGGGACTGCTGCCCGCGACGATGATCCGATGGCGGTGCTCGCCGCCTCCATGGCTTGCAATGATCTTCACCGGGGATCGGCTGACGGCGATGACGGCGGTAGTGTCACCCATGGTGCCGATGTCGGCGCCGCCGGCGACCAGGGTCTCGGCGCAAGCGGGACCGCTGCTGAAGATGAAGGGCTGGACGTGTACGCCTTCTTCTGCGAAGAGGTCCCGGGCCACGGCTATGATGCTCGCCGCATCGGCGACGCGGTCCTGATACGCGAATCGGATCGTCACGGGCGGCGGCTCACGATCGGGATCGGGCCCCTCGCGCGTGCCGCAGCCGGCGGCCGACAGCGCGGCGGCCGACAACAGGACGAGCACGGCTGATCGGAGGGCCGGGAGACCTTTCCTGCCAGCGCGTCTACGGCATGCTCCACTCATGTGGCTCCTCCCGTTGAGGTGTCTCGAATGCACCGCTGGCGTGAACGCCTCGCTGACTTGCACCGGAAGGAAGCACGCAGCAGGGGAGGTCTGCGAGCACGCGCATGAGCGCCATCGTCGCCTCTCTCACCTCGTTGGAGTAGCGATCGCGGGGGCGGGAGATCGAGATAGGGACGTCGGCGATGATGCTGTCCGGAGCGGGGGCGAGCACCGCCACGCGGTCGGCGAGGTAGACGGACTCCTCGACATTGTGGGTCACGAACAGAACCGTTTTGCGGTGCGTCTCCCAGATTCTCAGGAGCTCGTCCTGGAGGCGATCGCGCGTCTGAGCGTCCAGAGCGCCGAAGGGTTCGTCCATGAGCAGCGCGCGGGGGTTGAGGGCGAGCACGCGGGCGAGGGCGACGCGCTGCTTCATGCCTCCGGAGAGTTGATGTGGCCGCGCACGCGCGAACGAATCGAGGCCGACCAGGGTGAGGAAGCGACGGGCGATCTGTCTCCGGTCTCCGGCGTCGCGGCAGAGGCCGCGGAGCCCGAACTCGACGTTCTGCGCGCAGGTGAGCCATGGAAACAGAGTGGGCTCCTGAAACACGACACCGCGGTCGGGCCCCGGGCCCGTGACAGGCCTGCGCTCGAAGAGGACTCGGCCGGTGGTGGGTCGCTCGAACCCGGCGACGAGGTTGAGGAGAGTGCTCTTCCCACAGCCGCTGGGCCCGAGAAGGCAGACGAACTCGTTTTCCTCGACCTCGAGACTCACGTCCTCGAGAGCCTGGACGTGCTGCCTGGTCTCTTCATTGCGGAAGACCTTGGCGGCGTGCTGGAGCTGGATCACGTGTATCACCCCGTGCGTGCGAGGCCCCATCGCTCGACGGTGCGCCGCTCGAGAGGGAGGAAGATGCCGCGCTCGACGAGCAGCCCCACGGCGCAGATGATGAGGATGCAGCCGAAGGCGGAGGCGAAATCCATCGTCCACCGCGCCTGGATGATGGAGTATCCGAGGCCGGTACCGGTGCCAACGATCATCTCGCCGGCGACGAGCACGCGCCACCCGTTGGCGAGGCCCACGCGGAGTCCACTGAGCAGGTGGGGCAGCGACCCCGGCAAGAGAACGCGCAGGAAGAGGGCGCGATCGTCCGCGCCCATCATGCGGGCGGCGCGGAGGTACATCTCGTCCACGCCCTTCACGCCGGCCGCCGTGTTTATGACGATTGGGGCAAAGGCGGTAACGGCGATCATGAAGATGGTTGCGCGTTCGCCGATGCCGAAGAGCAGGATCGCGACTGGGATCCATGCGAGGCCCGGTATGAGCTGGAGCACGGTGACCGTGGGCATGGCGAGGCGCTCGAGAAGCCGCGACCATCCCAGCAGCAGGCCGGAGATGATCCCAACGGCCATCGCGAGGCCGAACCCGGCGCCCCAGCGAAGCAGACTGTCGCCAACGTGGCGGTAGATGGTGAACTCGTTGAGCACGCTTCCGCGGAACAGAGCGGCGAGCCGCTCGAAGGTATCGTAGGGCGTCGGAAAGAGGTCGGTGCGCAGATGCTGCACGAGGATGGCGATTCCCCACCAGAGTGCGAGCGGGATGAGAAGGGACCCTAAGGCGACGAGCGCGTATCGCCACGAGGCAGGCCGGGGCACCGCCCGGACCGCCGGCGCAACGGCCGTGGGGGCCGTGCCCGACGGCTGCGGGAGCGCACCACCAGAGGAAGAACCTTCAACGTCTTCGCGGGAAGTAGACACAGCTCTCTCCGTCACATGTCTCGTTCTGGGCGGAGAAGCGACAGCGGCCGGGGAAGTGCTCTTCGGGCAAGTCGAACCCGAGCTTCGCGAGCTCGGGTTGCGCGACTTCGAAGGCGACGTAGCTGCTCTTCTTGCAGCAGCGGCTGCCTCCGATATCGGCGAGACGGGCGGCGAGCTTGGCGGCGAACTGGAGCAGCTTCTCGCGCTGCTCCGTCGCGACCGGCGTCGATCTCAGGAGGACGGCGTAGGCGCTTGCGGCGCTCGACAGGGCGCCGCAGGTGCCGAGGAAGCCGCAGGACCCTCCTGGGATCTGATGGCCTCGGTCGAGCACCTCATCTACCAGGTCGTCCGATAGCGGGTGGCCAGCGTTGCGGAGGCAGACGAGAAGGATCTCTCCGATCAGTGCGTGGTGCCAGACTCCGTGGACGGGCGCGTCGTCGCCCTGACTGAGCAAGTCGTCGAGCGCCTCCGCGGGCTTGGTGCCTTCGATCTGCCTCGCCAGCATGGTGGCCAGGGTAGTCGTAGTGTCTCCCGCGGTGCCCGCGCAGCAGACGTCGGCGTCGACGGCATTGCGGAAGTCTTGGTAGGAGATGCGGCGCAGCTTCTTTGCAGATGGGTTGTGTGGTCTCGTCATCGCGCGATTCTCCGGCGTGGGACTAGTTTGAGAGGCAGTTCCGGAGCAGCTCGGTGATCCGTGACTTCGAGGGCAGCCGGCCGGCGGACACGAGCTGGTTGTTGACCACCAGCGCGGGCATGGGGGTGGGACCGTACTCGGCTATCTCATCCAGCTCTCTGACGCGGTGGACGGCGTGGCTGCCGATGCCGACCGCGCGGGCGATCTCGAGGACGAGGGCCGCGAGCCGGTCACAGGCGCGGCAGCCTGGGCCGAGCACCTTGATCTCACAGCCCTCACCGGCGGCGGGCCGCAGCCGACCGTCCAAGAGCTCCGGCGCCGCGGCGCGGCGGACGGCCGCCGAGATAGCTTCGACGCTGCACTCGAGCCGTTCGACCTCTATCTCAATGCGCGAGAGCCGTCTCCGGAGCACGCGGTCGACCCGCTCGGCAACCTCCTCCGCGACGGCGTCCGCAGAAGCAGGCGGCCTCACGTCAGCTTGAGCAGGAGGCGAGGCCGCTCCGAGGAGAGCGGCCATGTCCCGGCGGCGGAGACGGTGCCGCCCGCCGGGTGTCCGGTAGCTGCGAAGCTGGCCGGAGTATATGTACCGCTTGAGCGTGGAGACGCTGAGCCGCAGCTCCCGCGCCGCCTCCTTGAGGGTGACGAACTCTTCAGCAGGCTGCACAGTCATTGAACGCCTCCGTCCATAGCGATCTGATACACATCATCCCGTACCATAGGGTGCCAAACCGGTGCGTCAGTAAGAGGGCGGACACATGACATTTCCGTGAAGATTGCGCGGGGCCCCCGGTACGCATCGCGGAAGCTATGGTGCCGGGCAATAGTGAGCAGCGCGGCCCGCGGCCGCCCTTAGAGAGGCAGGTCGAGGTCGGACCTCACGCGCGCTGCGGCCTGCTGGTTGACGGCCGCGTCGAAGGGCTGGGCGACATCGAAGCCGCTTGGGCTGGGCAGGCGCAGGTCGAGCTCGTCGACGACGCTCTGCGCGAAGAAAAGCGGCGGCTCGTCGGCGAGGAAGCGGAGCGCGAGCGCCGCTCCCGCGGCGGTGTCGAGCTGGAGGGCTCGAACGACGATGTCGGCACGCGCCTCGGGCTCGGAAAGCCGGCCGAATACCTCTGCGAGGCGCGCGGCGTCCTGTGTCCCGGCCAAGAGTCCGGGCAGGTCGTCGGCGGATATCTCGTCATGTGCACTGTGGCCGACCGCGTGATCGTGCGGCTCGGCGGCAGGAGCTGTGGGCGCCGCGCGGGACGCGTGGCCGCTGTGGGCGTGGGCCTGGCCCTTGAACCGAGCGCCGAGCGTGCGCCCGACGCCGAACAGCAGCGCGAAGCAGAGCGCGAAGGCCAGAGCGATGGCGCCGGTATGCTTGAGTGTCTTCGGCCGGTCGCCGGCGCGCAGGTTGTAGATGATCGCGGAGACAACGATAAGAGCCACCGCGTAGGCGCCGATGACGAGCGGCCCGGACGACAGGTCCGCGACATAGGAGACGACGAGGCCGGCGATGGTGGCGATGACGCCGAGGACCCATCCAAATAGAAGCTGGTAGATGAGGCGATTCGTGATGAGCACGGCCATGACCGCGGGCGCGACCAGGAAGACGAAGACGAGGAGGACGCCGGCGCTGCCTACCGAGACGGTGATGACGAACCCAAATGAGAGGTAGAAGAGGAAGTCCCAGAGGCGCACATTGACCCCGTTGGCGCGCGCAGCGTCCACGTCCTCGGAGATGAGCAGAAACGGGCGGCGGAAGACGAAGTGGAAGAGGCCGACGGCTAGGTAGACCAGCGCTACGGTCGCCACCGTCGGCCATTTCACCCAGAGGATAGATCCGGTGAGAATGTCCTTGATGTGTTCGGCGCCATGGGGGGCTTTGTCGATGAGGATGATGGCGGTGGCGGCGGCGATGGCGTAGACGAGCCCGATGACGGCCTCCTGGGGGACGCGGCTCTGTCGAGTCCGGGAGAGGGTGAAGACAGCCGCGGCGATCGCGGTAAGGGCCACCGAGAACCAGTAGGACGCCTGTGTGTGGAGCGGGATGCCGAGGAGAAAGCCAAGAAGGGCGCCGAGCGCGGCGATCTGCGCGAGAGCGAGGTCCACGAAGATGATCTCCCGCTTGATGACATGGAGGCCCAGGTAGGACAGCATCCCCACCATCAGCACACAAAGGCAGAAGGAGGGAAACATGAGCTGAAGCGCAGCAGCTGTGTTCATCTTGTCTCTCCTCGCGGATTCATCATATCGGAGAGGCCCCGACGAGCGGGGCCTCCTGCCGCTGAGGCGTGAAGGGGCTAGCTCCCGATCGCGCCCGAGGTGCGTGCGGCGGCGAGCAGCCTCTCGACCCAGAGGTCGAACAGCTCGAAGTAGCTATCCGCACCCGGCTCGCCGCCGACGTAGAGGGGAACGACGACGGCGGTGGCGTCGACCTTGGAGGCCACTCCCTGGACCTCCTTCTCGCTGAAGTAGTTGGCCGCGAGTATGATCCGAATGTTTCGGTCGCGCATGAGCTGGACGAGCTCGGCCACGTGCTTGGCCGACGGCGGGATGCCCGGCTTGGGCTCGACCGTTCCGGCCTCCTCGAGGCCGAACAGGCGGACGAAGTACACCCAGTTCTTGTGGTAGGTGACGATGGGGGTGCCGCGCAGGGGCTGCATCTGCTTCATCCAGCCGCCCAGGTAGTCGATGAGCGGCTTCCCGCGGAAGCTCCGCTCCTCCAGGAAGGGGATGAGCCTCCCTTTCTCGGCGAGGTCGCAGAGGGCCTTTCCGCCGAGCAGCTCCACCAGCCGCTCGCCGAAGAGGCGGCTGTCGAACTCGTCCTCGAGCGCTTTCAGGTTGCGCTCGTAGGTCGCCTTGCCGGCAGGATCGTTCCTCGTGAGGCCCGCGGCGATGTTGCGAGCGGCGACCTTCATGTTGGTCGGGCCCGTCGTGACATGCGGGTTGCCGTAGATGTGGAGTCCGCCCTCGACGCGGGACATGACCTTGGGTTTTTCGAGGAGCCGCATGCCTTGCGCGGCGGCGATGTAGCCGGGCTGGCCGCTCCGGACCCGAGTGTTGCCGGACTTGTCTATCACGGTGGGTACCCAGGTCTCGAGGTCGAGTCCTGTATCGATCAACACGTCGGCGCTGCGGACGAGGTTGACGAAGGAAGGCTTGGGCCTGATGAAGTGCGCATCTTGATCGCCGCGGACAATGGCCTCGACGGAGACCCGGTCTCCGCCGATGGCCTTCGCCAGGACGGCGTAATCCGGCAGTGTGGTGATGACGCGCAGCCGGTCGGCGGCCGCAGGAGAGCCGGCGATCGAGAGTGCTGCTGCGAGCAAACCGAAGAAGACAGCGATCCGCTTCATGGCGAGTGCTCCTCTCAAGCTCAATAGCGCTCGTGCTTGTGGGGACCCGCGGCGAAGATGCACTGGAGGAATAAGGCATCTTCGTCCGGTCCCATATTGTGGTTGTTCTGGTGATCCCACTCCAGACGCCAGTGGACCCAGGGGCTCTGGTACCAGGTGACGTACGGTGCGAACAGCCACTGATGGGCGCCGGACTGGGTCACGGCCAGCGGGGCCAGCGATTGTCCGGGAAGGCTGGCATACGGCTTCACGTCGGGCTCGTAGTAGTCAATCCGCAGCCCGGCGTCGAGGGTCCGGTTGAGCTTTTTCTGGAAGTACGAATACGCGCCCCAGGAGCGCAGCGTATCCTCGCCGGATCCATCGGGCGCCAAGATGCCTTTGTCGAGCAGGTAGGCCTCGGTCCGCCAGACCCAGTTCTCGTAGCGCATCTCCTCGGTGGGCTCCCAGAGGAGGGTGAGGTCGGCGCCCAGCACCGTCGCCCAGAGATCGCGCCTTTGGGAGGCGGTCCCGTCGCCGAGGATGCTCCAGGTGTCGTTGCGCCCCACGAGGCCGGTCAAGCCGAACTCGAGGTACGTGTCCTTGTCGAGGTCACGGTAGTTCTTGTAGTGGGCCAGAAAGGCTGGCATATTGCGCGTGTTCTCTCCGAAGACGGGACCGTTCTCACCGTCGGTGACCTGGAAGGTGAGCTCCTGAGCCGCATTGCCCCATTGGGGCATCTGCCATTCGAGGGACGCGCCGACCTGGTTGAGGCCGCCGGGCCCGAATATCTGGCGCAGGGGGAGGGGGAAGTCCACTTGGTCGAGGCCGTGTTTGTGCCAGCGGTTGACGACGCCGAACTGCTGGCGGAACCTGCCGAGAGTGACGTTGAGGTCCTTGCGCCAACCGTAACGCGTGAAATAGGCCTCGCCGATCGTCGCGTTGTTGTCCGTCACGGGCACCGCGGCCTTGAATCTCGAATACGGGTCCAGATACGACTCGAGGTGTATCCCGAGCGTGCGGAACGTGTTGTCGAAGTGCCTCTCGACACCGGTGCCCGAGCGATAGGAGGAGATGAAATCCCCCGTCACACTGATCTCGGGATTCAGGGCTTGAAGGCCGAGCGCGCCGGAGGTGAAGGTCACTTCCTCGGCTCGTTCCGGAGCGGCCTCTTCGGCCGCTGCCTCGCGCTGGGCGGCGGCGCGCAGAGCCGCCAGGTCGTCCTCGCCGGGAGCTTCCGCCCCTCTCTGGACGGCTCCGGCCTCGAGTTCCTCAAGCCGTTTGCGAAGGCGCTCGACCTCGGCCTGGAGCTCCGCGAGGCGGGCATTCACGGCGGCGAGCTCCTGCTGGAGAGCAGTGAGGCTCGGATCAGCCGACACGCGCTCGGCGAGAGCGGTATCGGCCGCGGCGAGACAGATGAATGCGACCAGCAGCAGGCACAGCAAGCGCATGGAGGTTCCTCCTGAGGCAGAATGGGTGACCACTGCAGACCCACGGGCCGGGCACGCGGTGGGGCGCCGGCCTGGGTCATGTAGCTGCAGGGGGTTCAGAGAGGAATCAGGAAAGCGGGGGGCCGCGCGCGTCGAACGCGGCACGGATGAGAAGAAGCGGAGGGGAGACAGACCAGAAAGATACCGAAGCGAGGGAGCACAGCCCAGAGCAGGAGACACCGGCAATCGCGTAGCTGTGGGAGATGAGCTGCCACAGGCAGGCAGAGCAGCGACCGCCGTCTGAGGGGGGCTCCGCCGCGACGAGGGATAGGCCGTCTCGGCCGCCCGCGCCGAGGCAGGCCGGCACGAAGGAGTGACTGTGGCGGCCGCCGGAACTGGAAGCGAAGAGCAGCCACGGGAGGAGCAGGAGTACGAGAGAGCGCGCCTCCGGCAGATGACTCAGCCGCAGGCCCGGTTTCTGTTTCCCGTCTCTTTCGGCCATATGCATGGGAGCGAAGACACAACCCGAAGCAATGTGCGGACATCCGAGATTATAGTCGCGGCCTCAGGGCATGTCAACGTGGCGCCTAAGCTGCACGAAAGCAGACTCGGCGGAGGTTGCAGAGGTGACATATCGCGGCCCCGGTGACGCCGTATATGATGAGGGGTACGCGCGAGCGGCGCGCGAGATCGAGCAGCCCATCCAGGGTGCCGTTCGCCGCCGTCGTGCCGGTCGCGAGCACCAGATGGCTTGACTCGACCAGCTCTTGGGTGCGCTCTTCGCCGCTCCAGACCTCGATGCCGTGCACATGGCGGCCGATGTTCTCCTCGGCGAGATCGGTGACGGAGACGCGGTCCGGCCCGAAGCGCTCTGCCAGTGCCGCCACGAGGCCCGGCTGGTAGCCGGCGACGCCCACGGGGATGTCGCCGAACTCCCGGTGCAGCTCCGCCGCCATCTCGCGACCGCACCTCGCGATATCTTCATCACGGCAGTGGACGGTGCGATCGACCCGACCGAGGTGTCGGAGCACCGCGTTCATTGCCGCGGCCGTCAGGGCGCGCTCGCGGTTGCGGTCGAGCGGGAGGTCGAGCACATCGCGGAGGGTTCCCGACCAGGGCGCCGGCTCATCGGTGAAAGCGTGCCCCCTTGCGTCCTCGAACTCGGCCTGGATCATGACCTCCTTGCCGCGGAGGATCGGCAGGTCATCGTACTGCGGCTTGCCGATGGCCTCCTCGGTGGACAGGGCGCGAGTGGTTACGCGAAGCGGGAGGTCGGCGAGGCCCTGCTCTGCTGTGAGGTCGGCGAAGGCCTTGCGGGCCCGAAGCAGCACTGTGCTCATCGTATGTCTCCTGCCGAGATGTCCGGATTGCTTCCGCCCCAGGGAGCTAGCGGCCGGGAAGGTCGGCCTGCTCGACGACCGCGCTCCAGAGCTGACGTACGGCCTGCGCGGCGGCGCTGTCGCCCCACTCGAGCAGCGGAATTCCCTGTGCGGTGGCTTCGGCGACGCTCTCATCGAAGGGGATGCGGCCCACGGGGGCTGCGCCCATCTCACCGGCAAGCCGTTCGATCCTCTGTGTCAGGTCGGGGTTGATGTCCCACTTGTTGACACACACGGCGGCGGCGACCCGGAAGTGCGCTGCAACTTGAAGCACACGGTCGAGGTCGTGCAGCCCCGAGGGCGTGGGCTCGGTGACGGCGAGGGCCGCGTCGACACCGGAGAGGGAAGCGATGACCGGACAGCCGATTCCGGGGGACCCGTCGGTCAGGATGAGGTCTGCGCTGTGCTCGACGGCGACGCGGCGCGCAAGCTGGCGCACTTCGGTCACCAGTCTGCCGGAAGCCTCGGCTCCCGCCAGCAGACGAGCATGGGCAAGCGGGCCGAAGCGGGTTCCGCTCACAAAGAGCCGGCCCGTCACTTGCGGATGCATTGAGATAGCGCGGGCTGGACAGACGACAGCGCACGTCCCACAGCCCTCACACCGCCTGGGATCGACCCGGGAGTCGCGCACGGCGGCGAACTCACACACCTCCTCGCAGCGACCGCATTCCGTGCAGGCGGCCTCGTCGATCACGGCGAGGCGGGCGCCGCGGTACTCCGCTTCCTCCTGTGTCTGGGGGGAGAGGAGCAGGTGCAGGTTGGGGGCATCGACGTCCGCGTCGGCGAGCACTTTGCTGCGAGCGATTGCGGCGAAGGACCCAACGACGGTGGTCTTCCCGGTCCCGCCTTTTCCGCTGATGACGAGGAGTTCCTTCACTGGTCTTTTCTCCGTTCGATCTCCGCGCAGAGGTCGCGGAGGGGCTTTCGCCAGTCGGGGAATGCGTCCACGAGGGGCTCCCCGCGCGAGTAGGCCTCGGCGATCCGCCTGTCGAAGGGGATCTTGAGGAGCACCGGGAGGTTGCGTGCGGTGCACTCGTTCTCGATGATCTCGTCGCGATGGCCGCTGCGGTTGATGGCGACGCCCACGGGAATGCGCAGTTCGTGTGCGAGGCTGGCAGCCATCTGGAGATCGTGGAGGCCGAAGGGGGTCGGCTCGGTCACGAGAAGGCAGAAATCGGAGTTTGCGATGGTGTCCTGCACTGCGCAGGCCGTGCCGGGCGCGGCGTCTACCACTGCGAAACCGTCGCGATCAAGCTGCGAGAATTCCTCTCGCACGATTCTGACAGCGGATGGCTCTCCGGGTTTGAGGCGGCCTTGTATGAAGCGCATCCCGCGGGCGGTGCCGACTTCCACCTCTCCGATCTGCCGCTCTCGTCGCCCGATTGCGCCCTCCGGACACACGTAGACACATCCGGAACACCCGTGGCACAGCTCGGGGAAGACCAGCACCTGTTGTTTCACGACCGCGAGCGCGTTGAACTGGCAGAACTCCGCGCATTTCCCACAGAAGGTGCAGGTGGAGAGGTCGACGTCGGGGACCATCATGAAGACGGGAACCGTCTTCTCGATGGCCGGTCCCAGGAAGAGGTGGGCATTCGGCTCCTCCGCGTCGGCATCCAGCAGCTGCGCGCCAGGGAGCGCGAGCGCGAGGCTAACGGCGACGGTGGTCTTACCGGTGCCGCCTTTTCCACTGGCAACTGCAATGATCATGTGAACTCCTTGGTTGAAGCCGGTGGCACTAGTGGCCGAGCCCCAGCAGCAGGAGGCCAACCACCAGCCCGAGCCCGGCGGTGAAGACCTTGACGAGCGCCGCGTCCTTCAGGGCGTAGGCGAGCAGAGGCAGTATTCCGTGGCCGTCTTGGGCGATCGAGCTCGCGGCGAGCACGGAGAAGGGGATCATGCCCTTGGCGTAGAGCATGACGAAGACAACGTGCGGGCCGGATTCGGGCAGCAGGCCGATGAGCGCGGCGAGGACGACGAGCAGGACGCGGCTGTCGGGAAGCAGGGCCGGGAGGTCCATCTGCCCGCCGACGAGCTTGAGCGCGAGCAAGGTGAGAAAGAGCCAGAGAGAGAGGTTCAGCAGATGCTTGCGCACGATGTGCCCGTAGATGTGCTCTCTGAGGAAGTGGCGCCAGCCAAACCGAGCGGTTTCCTCGGGATGGATCTCAGCGCCGCAGCTCTCACAGAGCGGCAGGCGCAGGCGGCGCGCGAGCGCGTCCGCTGCGGCGCCGCCGACCACCCCAACGATGAAGCACAGCCCGAATATCAGCGGGACGGCGCGCGGGATGGTCGCGAGCATGACGAAAGCCTCGTCGCCGGCGGTGGCCAGCAGAACGGCCGCCAGTGCGCCAAAGCTCACAAGGCCTGCTTTGTAGAGGGAAACGACGAGGAACGCGTCGACGCACCCGGGCACGACGCCCAACGCGGACGCGAGCATGTATTGTCGGAGGCCCGGCCTGCCCAGGGCAGTGCGGATGCCCCGCCCAAAGCGAATCTCCGCGAACTCGACCGCCGCCATGAGGAGGAAGACGATGGCGAGTATCTTCGCAGTGTCGGCCAAGACAGAGAGAAGCATCCACGCACTACCCGGACTTGATGTCCAGGACCGGGCTGCCGTCGAGAGCGTCCAGATCCTGCACGACGAGGCGCGTGGCGGTGCGCCCGACCAGCCGAACCCGCGTCATCCCGATGGGATTGGGGCGGCACGGGCTGTGTAGGGAGAAGACCCCCTGCTTGGGCCTGCTCCGGTCGCCTCGCGGATGGGTCTTCAGTCTGCGCCGGTCCTCCGGGGGCAACTCGTGCATCCAGTACAAGAGCCAGAGGTGCTCCTGTGCATCAACGCCGTCGAGCGCCTCGGCGAACTCCGGTTCTATCTCGATTTCCTTCGGCCCTTGCCCGCCGCGCGAGCGCACGCGGCCGATGGGAGAGAGCCTGATCTCTTCGGCCATAGCGTTTAGCCTCTCGATGGCGACGCCGTCACACTTCGCAGCAGCGCTTCGGGTCCTCGCACGGGCTGTCGAGCCCACAGCAAGCCGCCCCGGGGGAGCCGCCCGAGTTGGATCTCCCGACCGCGAAAGTTGAAGGGATCCTGGCGACGTCTTCGCTGCTGCACCTGGGACAGCTTACCCCCTGGTCCTTCGCCGGGAGCAGGAGTCGCTCGAAGCTGCTGCCGCACTCGCTGCATCGGTATTCGTAGATGGGCATCTGCGCTCCTCGCGGACTAGAGCTCCCTGGTCATAAGCTGACCGCATTTCGGGCACTTCGCCTGATTGCACGGCAGGCCTGCCTGGTGAGCGGCCTTGTGGCCGCAGTTCGGGCAGATGCAGTTGCCGCCGGGGCCGGCGGCGAACCCGCCCATGCGCCCTTGGCCGCCGCGGCCCCGGCCGCGACCTCGGCCCGTCCCTGGGCCCTCGCCTCTCGGTCCGGTTCCATCTCCTCTCGGCATATCCGATCACCTCCTTGTGTCTGCGCTTCGTGCGCGAGGATCAGCTCCGGTCCTCGATTTCGCTGATGCGCCGATTGATCTCGTCGAGCTGTTGCCTGAGCGAGTCGGCGGCCCGCTTGAGCTGCTCGAGGTCCTGGCCGCTGTCGATGGGCTGCGTCGGGCCGGGAGCCGGACCGGCGAAGCCGGCGGCCATCGCGCCGCCTCGGCCCATGCCGCCCCCCATGCCTCGACCACGACCCATGCCGGGGCCTGCACCACCTGTGCCGAAGTGGCCCGGCACCGATGGCCCGCCGACCGGCTGAAGCTCCCCGCGCTTGAAGGCCTCGACGGCATCGCGGACTGTGCCGGAGAGGCCGACGTAGACTTGCACGCCGGCGGCGCTCAGAGTCCGGTAGGCATTGGGCCCGCAGTTCCCGGTGAGGATGGCCTCGGCTCCTTTGCTGGCGATCATCTGGGATGTTTGAACTCCTGCTCCGCCGCCAGCGGCTATGTTGGGGTTCTGGACGGCCTCGAACTCGAGGGAGTCGGTGTCCACCAGAAGCAGGTATTGGGCTCGGCCGAAGCGGGGGTCCATCTCGGCATCGAGGTCGGGTCCGGTACTGGTAACAGCTATCCTCATAGATATCGCTCCTTTGCAGGGGACGGAGGGTGTGGAGGGACGGCTTGCAGGGGTCGCTCGGGAGATATGCGAGAACCCGCTGCGAAGTCGAACTGCTACGCCGACGGCCTTGCATCGCGCGGCCCCTGCGGCCGCCTCCTCCACACACCATCGCGTCGGTACCCTCAGTCAGCAGAGGGTCCGTCCGGCGTCAGTCCTCCTTCTGCTGCTCGAGCTCCTGGATGCGCCCGGTGACGGCATCCATCTGCTCCTTGAGCCAGTCGGCCTGGCCGCGGAGCATCTCGATCTCATCCTCCGAAGATGGCGCTCCCGCGGGGCCGTACTGCGGGAACGGCATTGGCGGGTACGCGGGAGGGGCAAAGCCCCATCGCCCGCGGCCCCAACCAGCGCCGCGGCCCCAGCCGTGACGCCAGGCCATGCCCATGCCCCAGCCGCCGCCGCGGCCCCAGGCCATACCCATGCCGCGACCTCCGTAGGGGTTCATGTAACCTGGCACCGGGTAGCCAGCACAGTAGCCGGCCGCCCTTCCTGTCATCGGGCCCATTCCAGCGGGCCCTGTTCCATCTCCGCGTGGCATGTTCTTCCTCCTTTCCTCAGGCTTTCTGTGCAGGTCGCCGCGCCTTGACGCCGCGGGCGACCGTCGTTCACGTGCTCAGCGCCAGCCGCGGCTTCCGCGAGTCCAGCCGCGACGCCAGGCCATGCCCATGCCCCAGCCGCCGCCGCGGCCCCAGGCCATACCTCGGCCGCGTCCGGCGAAGAATGGCTGGGCGCCATAGGCGTACGGTCCCGGGGTGTACGCCGGCAAGGGCGTTGACACCGGGACGGCATAGCGCGCTCCGGTCCAGGCAAAGCGCCCGCCGCCGGGGTTCATGAATCCCGGCATCGGGTAGCCAGCACAGTAACCGGCAGCTCTTCCCGTCATAGGTCCCATTCCCATGGGCCCTGTTCCATCGCCACGAGGCATCCACTTCACCTCCTTGAGCTACGAGTTGAATGATCGTCATGCCCGCACAGCGGGCCGGCGAGTTCTGTGCGAAGGGGTCTCACGGCACCGGCCTCCGCAGGCGAGTGGCCTCCACGTCGAGCGGCCGCACGTCGGGGCGGGCAGCGTCGTAGACCGATAACACCGGAAGCCCCGCGAAGGCTTCGACGATGGCGCCGAGCTCCTCCGGAGGCAGTGGGCGCACGGCACAGGGTCGGAGCGGTGTGTTCACCTGGACTTCGTCGGGGTCGATTTCCCGGGCCAGATCGGCGAGCGCAGCCGCCTGGTAGCGGTTCGCTTCGTAGAACATAATCTGAAGGGCGAAGCGCCCTCCATACTCGCTCCGGAACGAGTGGAGCCCGGGGAGAATAGTGTCCAACGTGATGCCGGGCACGGGCCGGTTGATGCGGCGCAAGAGTTCTTCGGTCGGCGCATCGAGCTTGGCCACCACTTGGTCGGCCTGAGAGAGGTCGCGGCGCAC
>Ga0180437_10006600_pt1 | contig 15368 bp, 10 predicted proteins | sample SS_ome_4_FD_132410 | JGI IMG/M metagenome (GOLD analysis project Ga0180437, IMG submission 132410) | Hypersaline lake sediment archaeal communities from the Salton Sea, California, USA - SS_3_D_1 metaG | ecosystem: Environmental > Aquatic > Non-marine Saline and Alkaline > Hypersaline >...
CCCGATCGAGTGCAGGGTGAACTGGGCGCGTTCCTTTTCGGCCGCGATTTCGCTGACCAGCTCCATGTTGGCGAGCGCAAGCTGCGTACGCTGTGTGAACTGATGAAGCAGCTGTTCATCGATCGGATCAAACGGTGCCGCATCCCTGAACACCGCTATCGCGCCGTAGATCGCGTCGTTCAGAAACACCGGCGTGACACAGGCTGATTTGACCGGGTAGTTGTTGATTTGCTGGCGTCGTGCACGCATATCGGTTTCGACATCGTCGATGCGAATTGAACTGCGGTTCGATATAACCCAGCTGAGCAGGCCGCCGTCATCGATCCCGTGACGCGTTCCACCGAGAGCCTCTGAGCCGCAGCCGGTGGCGGCGACTATCACGTAGCCCTTCGCGTCCGCGCTGCAAAGCGCAACGACGGCCATCGCGGCATCAGCTATATCCTGTACGGCTTCACAGACCGTATGATAAAAAGCCGCAGTGTCGCCGGCGCAGGAAATGAGTTCGACCAGCTGCCGGTCGATCGATTCCAGCCCGGAGTGAAAGCGCTCGCGGTCCCGCGAGGCCTGATGCCTGAGCAGCTCCGTGCTCACCCTGGAAGCCGCAAGCGAGAGGATGCTTTCGGCCAGGTTGCTGTTGACGATGGGTTTGTCGTCCGCAACCGCCAGCATGCCTGCAATTCTATCGTTGTGGTCCCTGAAAGTGATCCCGATGAAGCTCTCCGCGTTTCCAAGATAGCGGTTGTTCCAGTCCGGGAAATAGTTCCTGAAGTCGCGGTTGTGCACGAGCCGGCCTTCGCGCATGACCTCCTCGCAGGGGCTGCCTGCAATGGTGTATTCGGCATCGCTCAGGTAGTTACCGTTTTCTACCAGGCCTGAAATACTCGCCTTCAGGCTGCCCGGTGCCGGCGCCAGCGACAGGAAGGTGTATCGGTAGCCGAGCGCCTTGTAAAGGGCATAAAGAATATCGTGGACGTATTCTTTCTCGTCGATCGATGAAGATTCCTTGACCAGGCGGTACAGCGTTTTTTCGGTTTTTGTCCGGGTTTCGATCTCCCTGTTAAGCTTTTCGTTGGCGACGAGCAGTGTTTTCCTGCTCTGCTTCAGCAGCAGAAACATATAGCCAAGATAGCTGAGCAGGTACAGCGCCGAGAAAAACAGCAGCGAGTTGTAGATGCGGCCGTGCTGTGTCAATTGATCCTCGAAGTCCGAAAGTGACGTTTCTATGCCTGCGATCAGTCCTTCGATCAGTTGCGTGTTGAGCGTCTCGATGATGCCGTCGATCAGCGGCAGCCTGTCGATGATGATCAGGGCGTGATTGATCAGTGTTTTTACTTCAACATCCTGGCTGGAGTTCAGCCGGTCCAGCAGGGGGTACAGTTTCAGCGCAGTCCCCTGCGCCGGCTGCCGCGTAAATTCAAGTATCAGGAAGGAGAGCTCTCCCAGCAGATCTGCTGAAACTTCTCCGTTGAAATGGCGGTTACCGCTGCCAGGACCGAGATGAAGCTGTGAAAAGTAGTAGATGGAGTTCTGGACCACCGAATTGTGGGTTTTGAAATCCTCGATCAATACGGCCTGATCATCGATTGCAGCCTGCAGTTGCCCGAGCTGCCGGGCCAGCTCCTTGTGTTCATCGGCTGTTGCAACAGCGGCTATGCTCCGATTCAGACGCGATAGCTGATGCGTTGTCCGGTTCAGGGTGTCGTACTCACGGATCTGGTTGTTTCTGTATCGCAAAAGGTCGCGCTGCAGTTCGACCTGTAACGATTCGATTTCCTCTATAACAGGGGCGAGTGTTTCAAACGGATTGATGCTCAGGATGCTCTTGTAGAAGAAAAACACCAGCAGTGGAAGAACGAGCAGAATCCCGATGGTGTGATTGAGCTGCTGTTTCATCAACTTCTTTCCCTGCCGTTCCGGCCGGGACCGGAACGGTCGCTATCCGCCGTGTCTGACAGGCCGGCGCCGGGGTCTGATGTGCCGCTGCGTCGTGCCAGTGGCTTCCCCTTGTACTCGCCTGTCAGCGTCTTCAGGAACCCGGCGATCAGTGCGATGTCCTGGTCGCCAAGGGTCTTGCCTGTTTGTGTCCTGCCCATGATCGCGATAGCCTGTTCCAGTGTTCCGGCGCGGCCATCGTGCAGGTACGGCGCGGTAACTTCGACATTTCTGAGCGTGGGTACCTTGAAGACGTATTTGTCGGCCTCTCGTCCTGTGCTGTTGATGCGTCCGAGGTCGGCTTCAGTGATGCCACCGCGCTCGGCGAGGTAATCATAGAAAATGCCAAACTTCTGAAACAGGTTGCCGCCGACGTTGATGCCCTGGTGGCAGCTTATACAGCCCAGTTCCTTGAAGCGCTGGTAACCCTTCTTTTCATCATCGGAGATCGCACCGTTGTCACCAAGCAGGTACTGGTCGAACCTCGAGTTGGGTGTCACCAGTGATTTTTCAAACTCGGTCAGAGCGTCGAGATAGTTCGCCCTTGTGATACCATCCCGGTAAATTTCATCGAATTTTCTGACAAGGGTCGGGTCTTTGGAAAGTTTTGTCAGCAGTTCATCCCAGTTGGAGCCCGCCTCCATCCGGCTGTGCACGGCATGATCGACCTGCTGCTCCAGGGATTCGGCTGAGCCGTTCCATAATTGCCGGAAATTGAACCGGGCGTTGAAGACCGTCGGCGTGTTGATGGTATGCGTGTTTCCGCCGAGTGCGATGCCGGTCGGCAGGCCGTCATCGCCACCGGACTCCAGGTGGTGACAGCTGGCGCAGGACAGGCTGTTGTCTCTGGACAGGCGGGGATCATTGAACAGCAGTGACCCCAGTGCGACCCTGTTCTCGTCGAGCTGGCTGTCGACAGGAACGGGTTGAATCGGCTCATCAACTGCTGGCACAATCTGCTCTCCCGCATAAACCGGGGCGTAGCCTGCAAGCAAAAGGACCGGAAACAGCGTAAACCTGGCCAGATTTGTTATCATTCTCTTAACTTATTGTTTTTGAAGCGGGCAAGCAGGCTGTTTTGTCACATTTGTGCAGAGATTGTAGTCGAGATCAACTTGAAACGCATGAGACTGAAAATAAAAAACGCGATATCCGGTGTCTTCATCGCCACTGCGGCGGCAGCCGGGTTCTTCCCTCTGCCGGCCCTGCCTGCGTGTACGGATGAACCGGCGCCGGGCGTTAACTGGGCCGGCTGCGACAAGCAGGGTGTGGACCTCAGCGGGGCCGACTTGAGCGGCGCCGTGTTTACCCGGGCCAGGCTCGACAATGCCGATTTCAGCGGCAGCCGACTGACGAATGCGGATTTGAACCTGGCCAGCCTGAAAAGCGCCAGGTTTGATGGTGCGCGAATGATCGGCGCGAGACTGATAGGTGCGAAGGCGCAGGGCGCCAGCTTCAAAAACGCGGTTCTCGATGACGCCAGTCTGAGTCGCGCCGAGCTCAACAAGTCCGATTTCAGCTCGGCGCGTTTGCGCAGGGTGAATTTCTACGACGCGAAGCTGATCGACGCGAATTTCACGGCGGCCAACCTTGAAGCCGCCCGGCTGGAGCGCACCCGGATGTTTGCAGCCAGGTTCGATCAGGCCAGCCTCGATTCGGCCAACCTGGAATCAGCGGATGCAGAAACAGCGAGCTTCAGGGAGACGAAAATGACAAGAGCGAAACTGGACCAGGCAATCCTGCGTGAAGCGGATTTCACCGCCGCCGACCTGAGCAAGGCTTCGCTGCGCGAGGCGAACATCGATGATGCCGTTTTCGACGACGCCGTGCTCGACGACACCATCTGGGTGCGTTATCAGCGCTGTCGGCGGGGCTCCGTAGGGGAATGCCGCTAACTGCCGGCGTTCGGAACGACTAAAGATGAATGCACAGCAATCTCTGTACACGATGGCTGCATCCGCGAGCGCACTGGATCCGGAACAGCATATGAACCTGGTTTCGAAAGATGGCAGCGTGTTCGGTGTTCCGGGATTCGACGTGACTGGATACCAAGACGGGTTCAGCCAGTGCAAACACGAATATATGCCAACGCATCTGCTGGAAATCGCTCTTGAGTCGACATAGCCAGGAAATCATATCGGCCCTGAAACAGTCGCACCTGTTTTCAAAGCTGTCCGAACCTCAGCTTGATCGCGTTTACCGGCATTCGCGGGTTATCGAGCTTGAAGAAGGTCAGCTGTTGTTCAACCAGGGTGAAAACGTCACCAGTTTTTACCTGGTGCTCAGCGGCAAGATGAAGCTGTTCCGCGTGTCCCCGGATGGCCAGGAAAAGATCATCGAAATAGTGCCCCAGGGCGGTACGTTCGCCGAAGCCCTGATGTTCATGGACAGGCCGCATTACCCGGTCAGTTCTGCCGCCCTGGCGGAAACGGCCGTGCTCGGAATCGATGCCATTGACTTCAAGGCAATGCTGTCGGACTCGGTGGACACCTGTCTGCTGCTGCTCGGTGAAATGAGCTTCCGCCTGCGCAAGCTGGTCCATGAAATTGACACGCTGACGCTGCATTCGGGCACATGCCGGGTAGCGAACTACCTGTTGAAGCATGCACCTGAAAACCGCCAGTGCTTCGATCTCGATATCGCCAAGAGCGTGATCGCAGCGCGCTTGTCAGTCAAACCGGAGACATTCTCGCGCATCATAAAAAACCTCAGGGAGCAGGGTATCGTCACCATCGATGGCAACAACGTGACCATCCACGATCTCGATGCGCTGAAGCAGCTCAGCCTCGTCTGAAATACGGGGCCAGTAAACTCGTTTCCGGTATTTGTAGGAGCGGCTTTAGCCGCGAACAATCGTCCCGGCAGCGACATCCTCCCTGACGTGCGAACAGGTATATAGTCCTCGTAATTTCAACATTGCGGAGACAGGGATCCTGCGGTTCCGGGAAATATAATCACGGACGAAGCAACCAGTTCCGAACGCCATTCGCGGCTAAAGCCGCTCCTACAGTAATACCTTTTCGATGCCGTTGCTGTTGAGCCTGTTTACGAATTTTTCCTGCCAGTCGGGTCCCAGCAACTGGTTGCACAGCTCGACGACGATGAATTCCGTTTCGAGCCCGGTGTCATCCTGGTAGCGCGACAGTCCCTGCTGGCAGGCCGGGCACGAGGTCAGCAGTTTGACCCTGCCGATGTTGTTGTTCGGCTGCCCGGTCAGCTGGACCAGGCCTTGTTCGAGTTCTTCCCGCTTGCGAAAGCGCAACTGGTCCGCGATGTCGGGCCGGGCCGTGCCCAGCGTGCCGGATTCGCCGCAGCAGCGTGCAGACAGTAACACGTCCCGCTGCATCAGTTGCGATGCGACCTTGACCGGGTGGTGGGTCTTCATCGGTGTGTGGCAGGGGTCATGGTAAAGATACTGCATATCCGCCTGGCCGCTGGCGCTGATGCCTTTTTCCATCAGGTACTCGTGTATATCCAGCAGGCGGCAGCCCGGGAATATTTTTTCGAATTCGTACTTGAGCAGCTGGTCCATGCAGGTGCCGCAGCTGACGATCACGGTCTTGATGTCGAGGTAGTTCAGCGTGTTTGCGATGCGGTGAAACAGCACGCGGTTGTTGGTGCTGATCGCCTGTCCGCGATCGGCGTCACCTGCCGCGGTCTGTGGATAGCCGCAGCACAGGTAGCCCGGCGGCAACACCGTCCTGGCGCCGGTTTCGCTCAGCATGGCCAGTGTTGCCAGGCCGATCTGGCTGAACAGGCGTTCTGAACCGCAGCCCGGGAAATAAAACACGGCATCGGATTCACTGCCGGTTTTTTCCTCGTCACTGATGATCACGACGTGTTTGGAATCCTCGGCGTCGATGATGGAACGCAATGGCCTGGCAGGAACCTTTGCCCGCATCGGTTTTCGGACCAGGTGAACGATCTGCTGCGTCACGCGGGTATCGCCCGTGGTCGAAGGCGGGATGCGCTCCTTTTTGCCGAGCAGGCCGCTGGCTTTGGCTATTCCGTGCGCGGCATTGATCAGGCGGAAACCCGCCTGTGCCATCGCCAGGCGCATCGCCTTCAGGGTGGTCGGGTCGGTAACGTTCAGGAACTGCATCGCCGCCCAGCTGCCGATATTGAATTTTTTCTGCTTGCGGTCCCTGAGGATCTTTCGCATGCGCATGGAAACATCGCCGAAGTCGATGTCGACGGGGCAGGGGTTGAGACACTTGTGGCATACCGTGCAGTGGTCGGCGACATCATTCAGATCGCCGAAGTGCCGGATCGAAACACCGCGGCGCGTCTGTTCCTCGTAAAGAAACGCCTCGATGATGAGTCCTGTTGCCAGGATCTTGTTGCGCGGCGAGTAGAGCAGGTTGGCGCGCGGTACGTGCGTCATGCATTCGGGCTTGCATTTGCCGCAGCGCAGGCAGTGCTTGACCTGGTCGTTCAAAAGGCCGAGCTCGCTCTGCTCCATGATCAGGGCTTCCTGCTGTACCAGCGCGAGCGACGGCGTGTAGGCGTTATCGAGGCCTGAACCGGGCAACAGCTTGCCCCTGTTGAAACGCCCGTGGGGATCGACCTCGTTTTTGTAGCGGATGAAGTCGTCGAGCTTCTCTGATTCCATAAACTGGATTTTCGTCAGGCCGATGCCGTGTTCACCCGATATCACGCCACCCAGCTGCTGCGCCAGCTCCATCACGCGTTCAACCAGCCGGTCTGCCTCGTGCAGCATCTGGTAGTTGTCTGAATGCACCGGTATGTTGGTGTGTACGTTGCCGTCACCCGCGTGCATGTGAAGGGCAATGAACAGGCGATTGTTCTTGATCGCCAGGTGCTTGTTGCGCAGCGCGTTTCTCAGTGGCTCGAGTTCCTGGCCGCGGAATATTTCGCGCAGGCGCTGCTTGATTTCCCTGCGGTAGGAAACGAGCAGGTCACGCCGCAGCAGCAGGTCGATAATGCGGTCGCCTGTTCTGATGCGCGACTTTTCGTCGTCATCCAGCAGTTCCGTGTGGTCGCTGGCCGGATCGTCCAGGTGCTCGGCCAGTGACGACCAGCGCTGCCTGACACCGAGCAGGTGCTCGCGTGCGAGGTCGAGCTTGGCCTGGAGAATCGCGCGGTTCTCGTCGCTGTCGTCGTAGTCCTCTTCGTGCCTGAGTTCATCCAGGTCGCCCGCCAGGTGCTCTATGAATGTATCGACGCTGACCAGCTTGTTCGCGATCGACTGTTCGATATTGATGCGCTCGATGCCGACGCTGTAGTCGCTCAGGCGCTCCAGCGGGATCACCACGTCTTCGTTGACCTTGAAAGCATTGGTGTGCGCAGATATCGCGGCGGTGCGCGCGCGGTCGAGCCAGAAGTGCCGGCGCGCTTCGGGGCTGCTGGCGACAAAGCCCTCGGCCTTGCGCGCCCTGGTGCGTTGCACGACCTCGGCGACGACTGCATCCAGAACGGACTCATCGTCACCGGCGATGTCGGCCAGCAGTACCATGCGCGGGCGTTCGCGTCCCGGTGATTTGGTCGCATAGCGTACGGCCTTGATGTAGCGTTCGTCCAGGTGTTCGAGCCCGGCCAGCACCACGCCTTCGGCCTGCTCGACGTAGTCTTTCAGTTCAACGATTGCCGGTATCGCATGGGACAGGTCGGTGTCAAAGAATTCCAGGCACACGGTGCGTGCGTTGCGCGGCATGCGGTGCAGGATGAAGCGTGCCGAGGTGATGATGCCGTCGCAGCCTTCCTTCTGAATGCCGGGCAGGCCCGAGAGGAATTTGTCGGTCACGTCCTTGCCCAGGCCGGCCTTGCGGAACACGGCGCCCGGCATGCGCAGCATGCGTGGCTGGCCGATCTGCGTTTTGCCGTCTGCCTTGTAGCTATGTATGCAGAACGTTACTTCGTCCTGCTGATGTATCTTGCCGAGGTTGTGGTGATAGCGCTCGACTTCGATAACGTTTGCGTCCGGCGTGACCATGCGCCAGCTGACGAGGTTGTCCAGCGCCGTTCCCCAGAGAACGGCTTTCTTCCCGCCTGCGTTCATGGCCACGTTGCCGCCAATGCAGGAAGCGTCCTGTGAAGTCGGGTCGACCGCGAAGACCAGGTCGTGCTGCTCAGCCAGGTCCGACACGCGCCGTGTCACCACGCCGGCACCGCAGTGCACGGTCGCGACCGGGTGATCGACGCCGTTGATATGCCGGGGTTCAACGGTGCTGAGCCGGTCGAGCTTCTCGGTGTTGATTACCGCGGAGCGTGCATCCAGCGGCACAGCGCCGCCGGTGTAGCCGGTGCCGCCGCCGCGCGGGATGATGGTCAGATCCAGGTCGATGCAGGCCTGTACGATCGCGGCTACTTCGGCCTCGTTGTCCGGTGAGATCACGACGAATGGAAATTCGACGCGCCAGTCCGTTGCATCGGTCGCGTGGGACACGCGCGCGAGACCGCCGAAGTCGATGTTATCCATGCGCGTGATTCGACGGAACCGCTTGCGTACCTGCTGGCGCAGTTTTCTATCGATCTCGAACTGTTCGGCAAAGCGGTCGACCGCATCGACGGCCGTCCTGTGCAGTTCCAGCACGCGTTCGATATCGCCGGCGCGCGCCCTGATCTGTTCAAGCCGGTGGTGCATCGCGTCGATCAGTGCCCTGAGGCGGTTGCTGTCTCCCAGCAGGTCTTCCTGCAGGTAGGGATTGCGGTTGACTACCCAGATATCACCGAGTACTTCGAACAGCATGCGTGCGGAGATGCCGGTATTACGCTGATGGCGCAGTTCGTTGAGCAGGTCCCAGCTGGGTTCGCCAAGATAACGTATCACGATCTCACGGTCGGAGAATGACGTGTAGTTGTAGGGGATCTCGCGTATTCGTTCCTGCATCAGAATTCCTGTGGCGACGATTTTCGTCACGGCACAGCCGGTGGAAACACTATTCTAGCCGAAAACCGGCGCAACCTGTTGGCGGGCACCGGAATTGCCGTGCTTATGGCCCGTTGTTACAACGGTTCGCGGCCGCCACGATGCACCGGTTGACGGTTGGCGCAGCGTCTACGCGGGAGAAAGCCTTCCGCGACCGCGGCAAAGCCGGATGAAATTCCCCCGCCGGTCCCGATTTTCGCGATCTTGACACAATCTTCACATCCGGTTGACGGGAGTTTCACGGCGTCCGCCATAGAGTTGAAGGCGTAAAGGTAAAGCCTTGCATTTATCCAAAGAAATACCCGCTCAGGAGGTTGGTCATGAAAAGAAAAAACAGTTTTAAACGCAGCGCTGTGCTGGCATCGGTACTGACCGGCGTCATCGCGGTCAGCGGCTGCGATAACGACGACGAGACCGCACAGCTGCGCGTCATACACGCGTCGCCGGATGCGCCCGCCGTCAACGTCAAATTGAATTCCAGGGTCAGGATCTCCGATCTTGATTACGCGCGAAGCAGCGGTTTTCTGGAAATCGATTCCGGCAGCCAGGATGTCGCAGTAGAGGCGATCATTCCCGGCGGCAATGCCGATGTTATTACCGTACCGGGTTTTGAATTCGGGGAGAACGGGCGCTATACCATCATGGCGGTCGATAATACCAGCGTGATACAGGCGCTTGTCGTCGACGAATCCGCGGCAGTTCCGGCCGCCGATGAGGTGGCCATTGCCGTTCTGCACGCTTCTCCCGCGGCTACCACGGTTGATGTCTATGTCACCGGTGCAGATGACAGCATCGATTCCATAAACCCGACATTTACCTTCGATTTCAAGGACCAGGTGGACGCCGGGGCATTGCCGGCCGGCGTGTACCGGATACGGGTGACGGCGCCGACGACGAAAACGGTGGTTTTTGATTCAGGGCCGGTCGACCTCGCAGGGTTTGCCGGCCAGAAGCTGCTGATATCTGCGATCAGCACCACCAACTCGACTACGCAGGCTGCATCCCCGATCAAGCTGCTGGTTGCTACGGATGAATCGGCCCTGACGCTGTTCGATACCGCGACCACGACAGCTGCACGCGTCGTTCACCTTTCACCGGATGCCGGAACCGCGGCCGGGGGCCCGGTCGAGGTCTGGGCGAGCAGTTCGGCGCTGCCCGCGTCACCGGCTGAGCTGATCGATGCCTTCAGCTACACCGATATCGTCCCGGCTGCCGACAGCTACGTGGGTGTTCCCGCGGGTGATTACGTGTTTGACGTGGCGCCGAACGGCAGTGGTATCGGCGGCAGCGTATACACATCGCCGTCGCTTAGCCTGGGCCAGGGTGAGGAATATACGGTTGTCGCTGCGGGCTATGTACTCACGTCACCGGCATTCGGCCTGCTTGCAACCGGGGACGACAATCGGTCGATCGTCACCCAGGCCAGCGTCAAGGTCGTTCATGCAGCGCCCGCAGCCGGCGTGGTTGATGTTTACGTGACGCCAGCCGGAGCGTTCACTACGGAGGATGTCGCCAACGGCCTCGCAGGTGACCCGTTGCTGAGTGATTTTGCCTTCGGTGCGATTACCGAATATGTTGCGGTGCCGCCCGACAGCTATGACATTTGGGTGGTAGCGGGGGGCGCGGTCGCAATCGACGCTAACAATGTCCAGCTGGCGGCGGGCAGCGTCACCACGGTGATCGCGCGCGAGCCCATCGATTCCGGACTGCCCGATGACTTCAACGTCATCGTCCTGACGAACTGATCTGTCCGAAGACCTGCAGGCGCATGTCGCGCCTGCAGGAATTCAGTTGATGGTTTATCATGGTGGGCAGACACTTCAAGACAGTCATCAACGCGAGAACGATCCAGCCAGCATGTCTACTGAAACTTCAGCCTCAGTCCTGTTGATCGAAGACCACAAGGACATCGCCGAGATGGTCATTGCCTACCTCGAGAAGCACGGGTTCGAACTGGATTATGCTGCCGACGGCATCACGGGTCTTCATCTTGCAGTGAGCAATACCTACGATGCGATCATACTCGATCTTATGCTTCCGGGCATGGACGGCATCGAGGTGTGTCGCAAGTTGCGTACCGAAGCGAGAAGCGATACCCCCGTGATCATGCTCACGGCGAGGGATACCCTGAATGACAAGATCACCGGTCTCGATTCCGGTGCCGACGACTACCTGATCAAGCCGTTTGCTATACAGGAGCTCGAGGCACGGCTCCGGTCCATGGTGCGCCGTCGCAAGGGCGAAGTTGCCCGGGAGGTGCTGACGATCGGAGATCTTGTGGTCGATACCGCGACCCTGAGCGCCCAGCGTGCGGGCAAACAGCTAAGCATTACGCCGATCGGGTTCAAGATACTGACCGTGCTGATGCGAGCTTCACCAGCTGTGGTCCGTCGCAGTGACCTCGAGCGCCAGGTCTGGGGAAGTATCCTGCCTGACAGCGATACGCTTCGCAGCCATATCTACAACCTGCGAAAGATCGTCGACAAGCCATTCGACCGACAGCTGGTGCACACCATACAGGGCAGCGGCTACAAAATTGTGGACAGCCATGCTGAAAACCAGCGGCCTGATCAATAAAATCAACCGGACGTTTCTGCTCCAGGGGATGCTGATCAGCATCACGGCAGTGCTCAGTGTTTTTTTTGCAAAAACGGTGATCGATGAGATCCTGATCAAAAGCGCGATCGAGCAGGAGGCCGGGTACTTCTGGCAGAACTACAGCGTTGACGCCGGGGTGCCGCTGCCCGATACCTCTAACCTGACGGGTTTTTTCGATGAAGCGCGGCTGCCCGCCGGCATTCGCGCGAGCCTTCCGCTTCAATCCGGTTTTCATGTCTACAACGAGGCTGGCGGCAATTACGTGCTGCATATCAGCGAGCAGCAGGGGCGCCGGCTCTACCTGCTGTACAATCGCGGCCAGGTCGATTCGCTTGCAGCGTTCTACGGCCTTTTCCCGTTGACCCTGGTGCTGGTCGTGCTGTACCTGTCGGTATGGTTCAGCTACCGGTTCAGCCGCCGCATGATTTCGCCGGTGAGCCAGCTTGCCCGCCAGGTCAACGAGGTGGATTTCGATTCGCCCGACTTTTCCTCCGTCGGGTCGCGGCACCTGCCGCTGGAAGTCGATGACGATATCCAGGTGCTTTCAGACGCGATAGCCAACCTCGGCAAGCGGCTCGAAGCCTTCATTGCGCGTGAACGCAACTTCACCCGCGATGCCAGCCATGAACTGCGCAGTCCGCTGACTGTCATCAACATTGCGATCGATATGCTTGCGAGCGAGCAGGACCTGCCGGAGTCAGCCAGCCAGACACTTCAGCGTATAAAGCGCGCCGCTTCAGACATGGAGGAGCTGATCGAAGCCTTCCTGTTGCTGGCCCGGGAATCGGACCAGGCGCTGTCCAGCAAACGGGTATGCATCAACGAAATCATCGAGGAAGAGATCGACAGGGTCCAGTTGATCAATGACGCCAAAGATCTCGATATCGGCTTTCAGGCCTCACAACAGCTGGATGTCATGGCGTCCCCGAAAGTGCTTTCGGTGATGATAGGTAACCTGCTGCGCAATGCGGTGCTGTACACCGATTTCGGCAGGGTCGATGTCACGGTCGGGGATAACAGGGTAGTGATCAAGGACAGCGGCAAAGGTATGCCTCAGCAGGAGATGAAAGATATCTTCAAGCCCTATTACCGTGGTGACCGGAAAAGCACGCGCGGCCACGGTGTCGGTTTGACTATAGTCAAGCGCCTGTCCGACCGCTTCAACTGGCCCATTGCGGTTATCAGTGCACCCGGCGAAGGCACTTCTGTCGAGATCCGGTTCCCTCAGGCGGGAGAGCAGTCGTAGCTATTGACGGATGGCTGACCCGCAGGGCCAGGTGTTTTCCACTTGCCTGGCGCTAGTATTTTGCGGCCTTCCTTATCGCCGTCAGTGCCAGCGGTAGTGTGAACACAGCGAGCATCAACGGGACATAATAGATACGGCCGCTGCTGTAATCAGCCTCGCCAATGATGCGCTCGCTGATAACAAGCCAGGCGTGGACAACGACGATGACCGCACCGACCGCTGTCGTCAGATGGCCGCGCAGCAGCGGTACAGCGACGCTGTAGACCAGGTAGGGGAGTATCCCCGCCGACAAGACACTCAGCATCAGTCGATAGCCGGCTTCGAAATGCGGTACGAGCGCCGAAACGACGGATAGCGCAATGCCGACAAGGATGAACAGGTAGCCTGAAGTATTACCGTAGGATTCAGTGTGCATGATGTTGCTTCCCCATGGGCCGGTTACCGGTGCAAATTTCGACCGCCAGGCTTCTACATAAGTTCTCTGGCGGATAACCGGATTTTATACCCGCGCAAGTTAACAGAATCCGGAATAACCATGGTGTTTTCACGGGGCGGGTCATGATGGCTGCCAGCTCGTCAAAAGCAATGCGTTGTACCTGTGGTTCCTGTGAGGCAGCTATCGTCAAGCATGACCTGTCAGTCCTGTGCAACGACGCCCGGGGTATGTTTCGGATCGACCTGGCAATATGAATTGTATTTCACCGGAATTGTTCTTCGGCACAAGGATTTTGCCGAAGCGATAATGGATCACAGCATCTGCGCCAGGGCGCTGTTGTTTCAATGTTTCTGGCCGCGCGTGTGATCCTGGTGATTGCGGGCAATCTCATTCACTTTTTCAATAGGTCTTGACATTTGGCGTGGTTGGGAATAGATTCCCACTTAAAGACTGCCAATATGGCATTAGCCCGGGCAACACAATCCGTTGCCGGGCGAAGAACAATCGGGGGGAAGCCTGATTGAGGACAAGGGTTTTAACCGTTCCCTCTCATCCAGTGTTGTTCCGTGCTGGCGTCCGCTAACGGAGCATCCTAATTTCGCCATGCCCTGCCGAGGCGGTTGCTTTCAGGCAGGCGCCAGGCGCCCTGCGACGCCCTGTTTTCGTGGTCACATCCGGGAATTTTTTTCAGTACAGGGCCGTCAACGGGTGCGTGACCGTGGTGCGTGGACGAAGGCGCGGCTGTCGTTTTACCCTCATGTTGAATTCTTTTCTTTTGTTGTCTCGATTTGGCAACAGTACAGGCCGGCACCCGGGTTAGAATACCGGGCATTGTTAAAACCAATTTCAACAGGAAGGGCTTGTAGTTGAAACGCTGGCTTAAGGAGCCGTTGCTCCATTTTATTCTGATTGGTGCAGCGCTGTTTGCGCTGTTTTACACGGTGGCTGATCCGGAGGAAATTGCGGACAATCGCATCGTTATATCGGACGCCGACATCGAGCGCATGATGACACTGTTCGAGCGCAAGATGCAGCGCCTGCCAACCCAGCAGGAGCTGAACGGCCTGGTCGAGGCACAGATACGCGAGGAAATACTGTATCGCGAGGCCCTGGCAATGGGACTGGACCGGGACGACACCATCGTACGCCGCCGCATGGCGCAGAAAGTCGAGTTCATGTTCAATGACCTGGTCGACGCGGCAGAACCCGGGGAGCAGGAGCTGGAGCGTTACCGTGTTGACAATGCCGACAGGTTCACCGAGTCGGCGCGCACATCCTTCCTTCATGTCTACCTCAACGCCGACAGGCGCGGAGAGCAGGTGGAAATCGATGCGCAGCAATTACTGCAGGCCTTGAAGCAGGAATCGGACGCGATCGATCCGGCCGTTGCCGGCGACAGCTTCATGTTCGGCTACGCGTTCGACGACCAGAGCGAAGAGCAGCTGGCGCGAATGTTTGGCCGCGAGTTCTCACGGTCGCTGTCTGGCCTTGCTGCCGGCAGCTGGCACGGCCCTGTTGCCTCCGGATACGGCCTGCACCTGGTTTATATCAAAGACCGAACCGAGGCCTGGCTGCCACCGCTGGCCGAAATCCGCGACAGCGTGCTGTACGAGGTGCTGGCAGATCGCCGAAAGCAGGCAAACCAGGCGTTCTTTGAGACACTGCGTGAACGCTATGAGGTGGTCGTCGAGCGAGCACAGCAGATCAGCATGGCCGATACGGGCTCCAGATGATTCGCCGGTTCGCGCTCGTCGTCTTGCTTGCCCTGCTGGCGCAGCGGGCCTGGGCCCACGAAATGCGCCCGGGTTACCTGGAGATCACCGAACTCGCACCGGCCGCCTACAGTGTGCTGTGGAAGGTGCCGATGCGAGGCGACATGCGCCTGCGGCTGGATGTGCTGTTGCCCGACAGCTGCAGCGAAACCATGACACCCGCAGCGCGCAGCACAGGGAGCGCACAGATAACCAGCTGGACCGTGCACTGCAGCAACGGTCTCGTGAATCAGAGTATCCTGATCGCAGGACTGGAAAACACGCTGACTGACGTGCTCGCCCGCGTCCGGCACCTGGATGGCGCAGTACAGACCACGCGAATCACGCCGGGCAAACCCGCCTTTACCGTCACCGGATCCCCCGGCAGTCTCGAACTCGCCGCGACCTATCTGTGGCTGGGTGTCGAACACATCCTGCTGGGTATCGACCACCTGTTGTTCGTGTTCGCCTTGCTGTTGATTGTCAGCGGTGTGCGCCGGCTGATATGGACAGTCA
>Ga0180437_10006603_pt1 | contig 15365 bp, 12 predicted proteins | sample SS_ome_4_FD_132410 | JGI IMG/M metagenome (GOLD analysis project Ga0180437, IMG submission 132410) | Hypersaline lake sediment archaeal communities from the Salton Sea, California, USA - SS_3_D_1 metaG | ecosystem: Environmental > Aquatic > Non-marine Saline and Alkaline > Hypersaline >...
ACGGGCGCTTGACGGTCAGTGTAGATGACCAGTACGGCCGCACAATGGACCTGAATTCGACCGGGCTCGTATTGCTGTCTTCCGGCGATCCCACGCTATATCCTGCCAGTTCGCTCGAACAAGCCCTGGTGATCCAAGAGCCCGCAGCAGGTGAACGCATATCTGGGGGTATTGTGCCGGTGGAGGGTATCTACCACGGCGAAATCCTGCTGCCGGTGAGAGCTGAACTAATCTCCCAGGATGGGAAAATTTTGGGTCAGCGTATGGCAGCCAGTTCAATCAATCCAGCTGAGAACTCCGAGCAGTTCAGCGCCGAGATTCCTTATTCCATAGAAGTACAAATCCCGGCGCTGCTGGTGGTATATATTGACAGCGAGAACGGAGGGCAGATCTTGCATCTTTCGAGCGTCGAAATTTTGTTAGAACCATAAATCGATAATTTTCAAATACAGGGGGGTATTTAACAAACGCTTCCCTTTTCTTACATGTATAACGGTGATACCATAAGGTCAGATACCTTCAATAAAATTTGTTAAGTTTACGTTTGTCGATTTTGTTCGGAAAACTCTCGAACATCAACAGGAGATCATTAAATGTCAAATTCATCGTTTCCATCCAGACGTGCGTCTTTCTACTCAGATGTCCCCGATGAAAAGTGGAACGACTGGCGCTGGCAGCTCAGCAACCGTATCAATACCCCCGAGGAATTTGAAAAAGTAATACCGCTCACGGACAGCGAGCGCGAAGCCCTTTCCGCATCACACCTTTTCCGGGTAGATATCACACCCTATTTCATATCCCTGATCGATCCGGATGACCCCAATGATCCGGTCCGCCAGCAGGTCGTTCCAAAAGCCACGGAAATGGTTCCTTTTACTTCCATGATGGAGGACTCTTTAGCGGAAGACAAACATTCACCCGTACCAGGTCTGGTGCACCGTTATCCCGACCGGGTTTTAATGCTGGTCACCACCCAATGCGCATCTTACTGCCGCTACTGCACCCGCTCCCGAATCGTTGGTGATCCTTCAGCCACATTTTCGCGCGAAGAGTTTGAGATGCAGCTCGAATACCTTCGACGCACACCGCAGGTCAGAGATGTGCTGCTTTCCGGCGGCGACCCGCTTGTCCTCGCGCCGCGCATCCTTGAGGAGATCCTGAGCCGCCTGCGCGAAATCCCTCACATCGAAATCCTGCGCATCGGATCGCGAGTGCCCGTATTTCTGCCCATGCGAGTTACCACGGAATTGACGGACATGTTGAGCAAGTATCACCCTTTCTGGATCAATATCCATGTCAACCATCCCAACGAGATCACAGCAGAATTAGCGGAAGCCTGCGACAGGCTGTCCAGAGCCGGTATACCGCTCGGCAACCAGGCCGTCCTGCTGAGAGGCGTGAACGATAACCTGCACATTCAACGCGAGCTGGTTCATAAATTGACCCGTATGCGGGTCAGACCTTATTATTTGTACCAGTGCGACCTGGTCGAAGGTGCCGGCCATTTTCGCACCGCAGTCGCCAAGGGGATCGAAATTATGGAAGGTCTGCGCGGCCATACCTCCGGTTTCGCAGTCCACCAGTACATGATCGATGCGCCTGGCGGAGGCGGCAAAATCCCTGTCTCTCCCAACTATATGCTCAGCATGTCGGACCATAAAATCGTACTGCGTAATTTTGAAGGCTTCATCACCACATACGAGGAACCGACCGATTACACGCCCCAGTTAGCGGCAGAGTTCAAAGGTAAAAAACGATCCGAACCAGGTCAAAGCGGCATATCCGGACTGCTGGAAGGCGACCGCATGTCCATACAGCCGGTTGGCTTCGAGGAAATTCACGAGCGCGGCGGCATTCAGCACCGTTTGAAAGAGGCAGACAAATGGAAACCGCTCGGGATTGGAGCGGGCGAAGAACCCCAGGATGAAGATTGATAAACAATTAATCCTTTCCTGGATGCTCTTGACAAAAAACCACAATGGGTATATTATATATCAACTTTATCATAATAATCACAGATATTGGAGTGCCAAATCAACGATGAATTGCACGTGTCTGAAGCGGGGAACCTGACCACCGCTTCATTGAAGAGAGATTAGTAGAAATTATTTCACATCTCTAACGGCCAACAGACCGACGAAGGGTGGTTGCGACCCCGCTCCCAAAAGGATTTTGACGAGCGCAGCGGTACCTTGTCCTACGAACAAGCCCGCTCAGCACCACCCGTTTTCATACCTGTTGGCCGCATTGTTTAAAAAATTTTGGAGTATTAAGATGGAAATGATTACATTATCCAGTGTAAAAATATCCAACCCTACCCTCAGCGGGATCCAAACGACCGTTGGGAACACCCCGCTTTTACCGTTGGCGCGATTATCGGAAAATATTTCTCCGGAGGTACAGGTTTATGCAAAAGCGGAATGGTTCAATCCCGGCGGTTCAGTCAAAGACCGGCCCGCCCTGAACATTATCCGCAGCGCCATCTCAGATGGCTCGCTTACCCCAAACAAAAGGCTGCTCGATTCAACCTCCGGAAATATGGGTATTTCATACGCCACTTTCGGTGCGGCTATGGGTGTCGGGATAACCCTGGTGATGCCCGCCAATGCCAGCCCCGAGCGTATCGCTATCCTGCGCGCCCTGGGCGCCGAACTCATCCTGAGCGACCCGCTGGAGGGCTCTGACGGCGCTATTCGCACAGCCCGGGAACTGGCAGTCCGGAACCCCAACCCCTATTTTTACGCCAACCAGTACGACAATCCTGCCAACTGGTTGAGCCACTACAACAGCACCGGGCCGGAGATTTTTGAAGGAACCAGCGGAGAGATCACCCACTTTATCGCCGGCATGGGAACCTCCGGTACGATCACCGGCGTAACGCGCTACCTGCGGGGGCAAAAACCTGACGTTCAAACCATCGCTGTTCAGCCCGATACATCCCTGCATGGATTAGAGGGTTTAAAACACATGGCGAGCACCATTAATCCCGCCATCTACGAACCGGGACTGCCGGATGATACACTTGAAATTTCAACCGAGACCGCCCATGAAATGGTGCGTGAGCTGGCCCAAAAGGAAGGCTTGTTTGTGGGCGTTTCCTCGGGAGCCGCTGCAGCAGCAGCCCTGCAAATCGCCCAGGGTTTAGAAAGAGGCGTTGTGGTGACCGTTTTCCCGGACGCCGGTTACAAATACCTAAGCGATAAAGCGCTGTGGCAAATCGAGGACTGATCGATGGTTTCAAAAATGGCTATTGAAATCCTATGACCCTGATCATCCTACCGGAATTGATCCGCAAGCTGCGCGCTCACGCCGAAACCAGTTATCCGGAAGAGGGAGCCGGACTGCTGCTGGGTACAGCGGATGGCGATACCCGGGTGGTGGAGTCAATATTGGAATTAAATAACGCTCGCGAGCCGGGTGCCCGGCACAACCGCTACCTGATCACCCCCCAGGACATGCTGCGCGCCGAAGATGAAGCCGCGCAGCGCGGTATGGTCGTGCTGGGCGTATTCCATTCCCATCCCGACCATCCTGCCCAGCCGTCCGATTTCGACCTGAAATGGGCTATGCCGTGGTTTTCGTATCTCATCACCAGCGTCGCATCCGGAACGACCGTTGAATGCCGTTCCTGGCGATTGGCGGAAAACAGGGGATCATTCAGCGAAGAACCGATCGAAATCCACGCGCCTGCTCCACTTCCGGATATAAAAGCCTCATGAAAAAGGGAGTCTGCTGATATTTAAATATGTTAGTATTAAAAATTAGAAGTTCCATCCAAATTCAAGAATATCATTTGACATGACAAATCTACGCATCCCTACTCCCCTGCGAAACTACACCGGGGGGAAAAGTGAAATTCAAATTATTGGTCACACAGTCGCCGAAGCATTGGATGACCTGATTGCCCAGTACCCGGATATGAGACAGCACATCTTCAACGAAGATGGCCAACTGCGCCCATTCATCAACCTGTTCCTGGGCGAGGATAATGTCAAAGACTTGAAACAGGGTCTTGATACGCCTCTGGACGAAAACCAGCGCCTGCTGCTCATCCCCAGCATCGCCGGCGGATAACGCATCCCTATCCCTAGCGGAGCATCCCGAATAATTCGGGAGTACGTTGCGGGACTATCCCTGATATCATTCTTCCATGTTACCCGAACTCTCACACTCCGAAATCCTGCGATACTCCCGCCACCTTTTGATACCCGAAGTAGGCCTGGAAGGTCAGCGCAAATTAAAAGCCGCCTCCGCCCTGATCATCGGCACCGGCGGACTGGGCTCACCGGTCTCCCTGTACCTGGCCGCGGCTGGCGTTGGCCGCATCGGTCTTGTGGATTATGACGTGGTCGACTTTTCAAACTTGCAGCGCCAGGTCATCCACGGTTCTTCCAATTTGGGAGAATTAAAAGTCGAATCCGCCCGCGCTCGCATGCTGGACATCAATCCGGACATCCAGATCGAGACTTTTAACCAGGTCTTCACCTCAGAAAATGCATTTCAGATCGCCCGGGACTACGATATCATCATCGACGGCACGGACAATTTCCCCACCCGCTACCTGACCAACGACCTGTGCGTGCTGACCGGCAAACCCAACGTGTACGGATCGATTTTCCGCTTCGACGGGCAGGTCAGCGTGTTCGACGCACGCTACGGGCCTTGCTACCGCTGCCTGTTCCCCGAACCGCCGCCGCCCGGGATGGTTCCTTCCTGCGCGGAGGGCGGCGTGCTGGGCGTACTTCCCGGCACGATCGGCTCCATTCAAGCCTCTGAGGCTTTAAAAGTGCTGCTGGGCATTGGCGACCCGCTGATCGGGCGTTTGCTGCTGTACAACGCGTTGGATATGTCCTTTGATTTTGTGAAGTTGAAGAAGAACCCCAAATGTAAAGTATGCAGCCCCGTACCAGAAATTACCGAACTGATCGACTACGAAGAATTCTGCGGAGTTCCAGCCCACGACCATGATGAGGGTTCCGCCGGCGCAGAATGGGACATTACTGCCCAACAGCTTAATGAAATTTTGAAAGATGGGAACGATATCCTCCTGCTGGACGTGCGTGAACCGCACGAGCTTGAGATATCCCAATTGGACGGCGCGCAGGTCATCCCGCTCGGGCAGCTGGCTTCGCGCTTGTCAGAACTGGACAGCGCCGATGAGATGGTGGTGTTCTGCAAGTCAGGCACCCGTTCTGCCAGGGCATTAGAGCTGCTGGTCAGCGCCGGTTTTCGCAAAGCGAAGAACCTGAAGGGCGGCATTAACGCCTGGGCACAGGATGTTGATACCAGCCTGCCGTTGTATTAGCCCAATCCCAAATATCTCAAATTAAAGTTAATCTTTACTGGTCAGGTTTTATATTTTCTAATGTTTATTGTGCGCAAGCTTTTATCCATGTGATTTACCTGCCCATGCATGCGAAAATGTAGGAACATAGCTCCCGCATTCCATAAAAATAATTATGCTTGGTTCAGGTTTCTAACCCCTGGTGAACAGCATTTAGTTATACAAGGTCGGTTACGGGATCATCTTGAACGTCCCCACCCTCGATCCCACTTCTGTATACATATCCATACGATCATTCTCAATCTCAAACCTGGCAGCCATCTCCAGCGCTGCCAGATACTGCCCCTCCTGTTCCATAATCCTCTCAGGCTCAGCGCAGAATTTGCGCGTGGCTGCAGCCGGCCCGATTTTGATATTCTCGCCATCCACCTCATACGAAGCAGTGTAGTTATTGCAGCCCGCCGACCCCGACAGCTGCCCACTTTCGCCAAATTCTGCACTGATTTTTGTGCCGATGACGACAGAAACAACCCCGCCCGTGCCGTTGTTATAGGAAATAACTTCCCACACTGTGCCTTCCAACGAGACTTCTGCCTGCGGCTCAAAAACCAACAGCGCTTCGCCGTTCCCATCCACCAAAATCAGGTTTTCTCCGTCTAATTTGTAACCGGCTGCAGACCCAAGCGCCTGCATGTATGCTGACTCTAATGCCATAACCGGCTCGGGGCATGCCATCAGCGTGGAGGCTGCAGGACCGATGCTGATTCTATCTCCATCCACCTGGTACTGCGCGGAATAATTATTGCAGCCGCTGGAACCTCCAAGGCTGCCGTCCTCTCCGAAGCTGGCGGAGATATATATATCGGAGGGCATATCATTCCCCGCCGTGCTTACCAATACCCAGTTGGAACCCGCTAGCGAGAATGATGATCCCTGATTGATCGTGCATGCGGTCAGCAGTGGGGACACTGATATAAGCGAGGCAAAGGTAAAGAACGAAAGACGGTAGATATTCATGAGCTGATGGACTCCTTTTAGATAATTGAGATTTGGTGTTTTTATTTCGGCTTTGTGATTTATCTCGTTATAATTAACGGATAACACATCCAATTCGTTCCCCTGTATATCACACCTTGTTGATCAGACCCATGGTCCCAAACAAGATCTTCCATTCATCTGAACGAACATAATTTCAGGATAATTTCAAATCATTGGAGATAAATTATGAACAATTCACATCCCTACCAGGACCGCATCCGCAGCCTGCAAGAACAAATGAAATTAAAAGACGTGGACCTGGTTTCGATCGCCCCGACCGCCAATATGCGCTACCTGACCGGTTTTGCACCCCATCTGGACGAACGTTTCTGTTCCCTGTTAATTTCTCAAGAATCCTACCGCTTCGTCGTCCCCGAGCTGAACGCCGACCAGGTCGAAGCCCACACAGGGATGAGTGTCATTCGATGGTCGGATACCCAGGGTCCCGAGTATGCGCTTGAAACTGCCCTGCGTGGACTGGGGACGTCTACCGGAATTGTACTGGCAGCCGATGACAGCATGCGTGCAGATTACCTGCTGCGCGTACAGGATGCGCTGCTCCCCAGCAAATCGATCCCGGCAGGCGTATTGATCAGCAGCCTGCGAGTAATAAAATCCCCTGAGGAAATCCAAACATTATCCCAGGCAGCCGCGTTAGCTGACCGGGCCATGGCGGTTGGAATTGAAGCCTGCCAGCCAGGGGCTAGTGAACGCCAGGCAGCCTACAAAATTGCCGCTTATTTCATGGAAAACGGCGCCCAGAATGTTGATTTTACAATCGTCGCCTCCGGACCAAACGGCGCCTTCCCGCATCATGAGGTCAGCGACCGTGTTATGCAAACTGGCGACACGGTCATTCTGGATATCGGCGCCACATTTAAGGACTATAAATCCGACATTACCAGGGTAGTCCACCTGGGTGAACCTCCGCAGGAAGTCCTGGATGTATATTCGGCGGTATTGAAAGCCAACCAGGCTGGGATAGCGGCGGCGCTCGCGGGAGGGAAAGCCAGGCAGATCGACCATGCCGCCCGTGCTTCACTGGGTAATGACGGACTGGGCGAGTACTTCGTGCACCGCACCGGTCACGGGTTGGGGATGGAAGGCCATGAACCACCCTGGATCACATCCACAAGCGAAACAATCTTAGAATCGGGCATGGTATTTTCGGTCGAGCCAGGTGTGTATCTACCCGGAAAGTTCGGTGTGCGCATCGAGGATATCGTGACCGTTACGGATGATGGCTGCCGGGTGCTTACGGGTTTTAACCACGAACTGGTGATTAATGAATAATTAATTTCTTTGGTATAATAATATTATTGTGGTCTGAATTACCCACAAAGTCAGGAGGATGCATATATGAGTGAAGAGACGAATGGCAGGGGGATTTCGAAAGCCTTGATATTTGGTTTGGTGGCAGTCATCGTCGTGCTGGGCGCCGCGCTGATCGTGATGGCGATTGGACGGGCTGGCACCCCAACGGAAACCGCAGAAGTCGATGTGCTGGCTAACAGCGATAACGATTGCGTGGTTTGCCACCGTAAAACAACCCCCGGAATTATCGAACAGTACACCCGCAGCAGCATGGCAGCCGCCGAAGTGTCCTGCCAGCAGTGCCATGAAGTCAAAGCAGACTATCCCGGAGCAGTTGAGCATGAAGGCACATTCATTTTAAATTCACCAACTACCGCTATGTGCCAGGAATGCCACGCCGCGGAAGTAGCCCAGTTCCATCAAAGTCGCCACAGCCTGCCGGCCTACGTGGCTTACGCTGGCTCCGGGGATCTATCCCCCGAACTTACGGAAATGTACGAAGCTATCCCTGAAGGCAGTTATGCGCCAGATAAAGCGCGCAATGCCATCCACATGCTGGAAGGCGAAGCCATGACGCGCTTCACCTGCGAAGCCTGCCACGATATCGGCAAACCAGCCGAGGATGGTTCTCCGGGTCAATGCCAGAAATGCCATCTGCGGCACGAGTTCAGCTTGGAACAGTCTCGCAAACCCGAGACCTGCAATTACTGCCACATCGGACCGGACCACCCACAGTATGAAATTTATGTCGAATCCCCGCACGGCATTGCCTACAAAACCATGGGATACACCTGGAATTGGGAAGCGGAACCAGGCACGCTGACCGTGGAGGATTTTCCAGCCCCCACCTGCTCCATTTGCCACATGAGCGGTTTCGGCACCTCCGGAACTACGCACGATGTCGGCGATCGGCTGACATGGTACCTTTTCGCGCCAATCAGTACCCGCAGGCCTTCCTGGCAGGACAATAAAATCCGCATGCAGGGCGTCTGCCTGGAATGCCACAACCAGACCTTCCTGGATGATTTCTATCCCGCGGCCGATAAAGCCACCGAACGGGTCAACGAGTGGGTAGTGCTAAGCCAGGAAATCATCGAACCTTTAGAGGAAAAGGGGTTGTTAACCGCCGCGCCCTTCGACGAGCCGATCGATTTCACCTTCTTCAATTTATGGCACCACTGGGGGCGCACCGCTAAATTCGGGGTGTGGATGCAGGGTCCTGACTATTCCCAGTGGCACGGCGCCTACGAAGTGCTGCACGACCTGGCCGAACTGCGCGAAATGGTGCAGGATAAACTGCATGAGGCTGGCGAGGGGGGTTCGAATTAAACATGTACCCGCTCGCAGCCATGTTCCCGGGGGTGCGGCGTACCCGCATCCCACTAACACGCGACCAGACCATGCTGTTGATGGCAGCGCTTAACGAGATCCTGCTGGGTCTGGAAACATATATCGCCCATCTGATCAGCGGCACCATCGTACCTTACGAGTGGATACCCATCCTATTCGGTCCCATTGCCGGTGTTTTTCTGCTGCTGGCGGGACTGGTGGCTGTACGCAACCGTCCGCTCGCCACCATCGTCGCTACTTCCGTCTTCCTGACCAGCATCCTGGTCGGTCTGCTGGGCGCCTATTTCCACACCGTGCGTGCGATTCTGCCCTATGCGCTGCCCGGCAGCCAGGTATCGGTGCCCCTGCTGGTCTGGGCTCCCCCTATTTTAGGACCGCTCACATTTTCACTGGTCGGTCTGTTGGGTCTCAGCGCGGCCTGGGTGGAGGATCCACCCGACAGCGGCACCCTGATCCTGCTGGGCGGGCGTAAGATCAGCCTGCCGTACAGCAAAACCCGTGCTTATTTCTTCATCACCGGCATGGCTGCCCTGGCGACGGTGATCAGCAGTGTGCTCGACCACGCCCGCACAGATTTTTCCAACCCCTGGTTGTGGGTGCCCACAGCGGTCGGTGTATTTACAACCGTAGTGGCGGTTGTGCTGGGCGCGCTGGGTGCGCCCACGCGTGCCGATTTGTTCACCTACCTGACAGCTATGCTGTTGATGATCTTGGTTGGAATGGTTGGCCTCGGATTGCACATCAGCGAGAATCTGACCGCAGGAGGGATGATCGTCGGCGAACGTTTTATCCGCGGCGCGCCTTTCCTGGCTCCGCTGCTTTTTACAAATATTGGCGCTATCGGTCTGATCGCCCTTATGGATCCGGTCGAAAAGGGCGCTGATCCTTAGCCATTGGATATTTGCTAGATTTGGGGGAAATTAGATTTGAACTTTACTCCCGCGGGATACTGCTTATTCACACCCCCGCGGGATAGTTTTTCAATATTCCTGATCCCTGCCTATATACCCCATGTTGCATCCCGGCGGGTTGTACAGTTTCCATTCTGACAGCTTTTTACCCCTGGCAACCCACCAATCCAATCTCCGTTTTTCCCCGCGGTGGGTTATCCCGCCAGCCGCCCACTCGCTGCCAACAAAGGCTTTATCCAGCCTGCCGGGTGGAAGGCCGTTATCCTTTCCGAAATCAGGTAAAATATTTTATACCGATCATCAATGGGTTATTTACAAACGCCTCGCATTAAATGAGAATAACCCCAAACCATGCAGTAACCCAAAAAAAGGAAGAGTTATCCATGTTGGACAAAATTGATCTAAGCAAAAAGATCGATAAGGCAGACTACAAACAGATCATGCCAAAACTGGCCAACCGCCTGTACGCCATCCAAAAACAATCCTGGGATGCCAATATCCCGGTGATCATCCTTTTTGAAGGCTGGGATGCGGCTGGCAAAGGCACCTCGATCCAGAGATTGACCCGCCATCTCGATCCGCGCGGATTCAAGCTTTACCCCATACGGGCTGCGCGAACATACGAGAAAAAAAGGCCCTGGTTGTGGCGTTTCTGGCTGAAAATTCCCGCCCGGGGCGAATGGGCTATCTTTGATCGTTCGTGGTACGGCCGCATAATGGTTGAACGGGTGGAAAGCCTTATCACAGTAAATAAGTGGCGGCGAGCATATCGTGATATCGTTGATTTCGAACGTACACTGGCAGATGACGGTCACCTGATCATAAAATTTTTCCTGCACATCAGCAAAGATGAACAAAAACGCAGGTTTAAAAAGCTCTCAAAGGACCCCCTGACTGCCTGGCATGTCACTGCCGAGGATTGGGACCACCACCGTAATTATGATGAATGGCTACTGGCTTACGAGGAAGCTTTTGAGAGGACTGAAACCGAATGGGGACCCTGGACAATTGTCGAAGCAACAGACCGCCGGTACACCAGGGTAAAGATATATAAAACCGTGATCGCCTCTCTCGAAGATGCTTTAGGGATAGAACCAAAACCATTTGACCTGCAAATAAGGCCGCGCAAAAAACCTGAAACAATCCGATCGTTTCAAGAGACCGGCCAATCTGAAACTGGCCAGGAACGAGAGCTGCAAACAGCGGGAGACGACCATGCTTAACACCATTGATTTGAGCCACTCGTTAGAACATGATGAATACAAGCGGATGCTGATCAAATACCAGGTGGCACTCCACGAACTTGCCTTCCAAATATACGTACAGCAGCGGCCGGTGATTATGGTATTTGAAGGCTGGGATGCGGCTGGCAAAGGCGGCGCTATCCGCCGGATCACCGAAAAAATTGACCCGCGTGGTTTTGTGGTTTATCCGATTGCTGCCCCAAAAGGCGACTCGGCTGTGCGCCATTACCTGTGGCGGTTCTGGCGGCGGCTTCCCGAGACAGGCCAGACCGCGATCTTCGACCGCAGCTGGTATGGGCGGGTGATGGTCGAAAGAATTGAAGGCTTTTGCACGGAAGCGGAATGGAAGCGCGCTTACCGTGAAATCAACTATTTCGAACGCCAGCTGGTTGATTTTGGCACCATCCTCTTTAAATTCTGGCTGCACATAAGCCCAGAAGAACAATTGAGGCGCTTCCAGGCACGAGAAACGGACAAACTGAAATCCTGGAAGCTGACCGATGAGGATTGGCGCAACCGCGAGAAATGGGGAGACTACGAAGCAGCCGTCAACGAAATGCTGCTTAAAACCAGCACCATCACCGCGCCCTGGACGGTTATTGAAGGGGATTCAAAGTATTACGCCCGCATCAAGATCCTGAAAACTGTGGTGGATAAATTAATAGTTGAATTGGAGTACGATCCTTTTAAACCGCGTTCAAAGCGCCCAGATTCGCCAGAAATGAAGAAGGTAAAAAAGAAAAACAAGAAGAGGAAGAAAAAGAAACAAAAAGCCAAATGACCGGAAACCAGTTGAAATCTATCCAGAAGATATTCGGAGCCCGATATGAATGAACAAGCTGTAGCCCTAGCCGAAGAAGATACCGGGATTGATTTAATGGACCCTGCTCTGTATGTGAACCGCGAGTTAGGGCTTTTGGAATTTCAGCGCAGGGTGCTGCAGGAGGCGCAAGATGAGACCAACCCGCTGCTGGAGAGAGTAAAGTTTATTTCAATCTTAGGTTCCAATCTAGATGAATTCTTTATGGTGCGTGTGGCCGGTCTTAAAAAACAAGTCGCTGCCGGGGTGGTAGATGTCCCCGCTGACGGGATGACGCCTGCCCAGCAGTTAGTAGAAATCCGCAAGGTGTCCCTGGATTTAATGACACAGGCACGAGAATGTCTGCGCGACGAGTTGATTCCCCAGCTCGATGAAAAGGGGATTCACCTGCTGGAATATTCGGCGCTGGACAAACGCCAGAGGACAAACGTCGACGATTACTTTGAAGAGGTGATCTTCCCGGTTTTAACCCCCCTGGCTTTTGATCCGGGCCACCCATTCCCCCATATTTCCAATCTCAGTTTAAACCTAGCAGTGGTAATCCGCGACGAACTTAAACAGGAACATTTCGCGCGCATAAAAATGCCTACCACCCTGCCGCGCTTGATTCCAATAAAGCGATCTTCAGGTGCTGTCCGCAAAGACGGCACAACTCCATTCAACCACTATTTTGTATGGTTGGAAGAAGTGATTGCAGCCAACCTCGATCAGCTTTTCCCGGGAATGGAAATCGTCGAATCTCACCCATTCCGGGTCACGCGCGATGCCGACATGGTCATCCAGGAGCTGGAAGCCTCCGATCTGCTGGAGACCATGGAACAGAGCGTGCGGCAGCGCCGTTTTGGCTCAGTTGTCCGCCTGGCTGTAAATGACGCCATGCCATCCCATGTTCGCGAAATTTTGATTGAAAATTTAGAGATTGATCGAAACGAAATCTACACGCTCAACGGCCATTTGGGGTTGGGCGGTTTGAACAGTTTACTGAGTATCGACCGCCACGATTTGAAATATCCCCCATTAAAACAAGTCATCCAACCTCCTTTAAGGCACGATCTGAATGACGGCAACATTTTCTTAGCCATGCGCAAAGAAGATATCCTGCTCCACCATCCCTACCATTCCTTCCAACCCGTTGTAGATTATCTGAAAACAGCTGCCCGTGACCCGCAGGTATTGGCTATTAAACAAACCCTATACCGGGTGGGCAGCAATTCGCCGGTCGTTAAAACCTTGATGGAAGCGCGTGAACACGGTAAGCAGGTCGCGGTGCTGGTTGAGCTGAAAGCACGCTTTGACGAGGAAAGTAATATCAGCTGGGCTAGGATGCTGGAAAAAGAAGGCGTCCACGTGATTTACGGTTTGCTGGGATTAAAAACACATTCGAAAGTTGCCCTAGTGGTGCGCAAAGAAGGCCAACACATCCAGCGTTACATTCACCTGGCGACCGGAAATTACAACGCGATCACCGCCCAGCTTTATGAAGATATTGGTATGTTTACCTGTGATGAGGAGATCGGAGCGGACGCCACAGACCTGTTTAACTATTTAACCGGCTATTCTTCAAAACAGGATTTCCGCAAACTCCTGGTCGCCCCGATCAACCTCAGGCAGAGGATGGAAGCTTTAATCGAGCGCGAAATCCAGCATCAGGAAAATGAGGGCAATGGTCGCCTGATTTTTAAAATGAATTCACTGGTTGATTCCCGCATGATCCGCTGCCTTTATAGAGCATCCCAAGCCGGGGTCAAGATCGACCTGATCGTGCGCGGGATATGCTGTCTGCGCCCCGAAGTTCCCGGGGTGAGTGATAATATCCGTGTGCTCAGCGTGGTTGGACGTTTTCTGGAACACAGCCGCATCTATTATTTCCACAATAACGGTGATGAAGAAATATTTCTGGGCAGCGCAGACTTGATGCCGCGCAATATCAACCGCCGGGTAGAAGTCCTCTTCCCGGTTCAGCAGCCAAATTTAATCCACTACCTGCGTTATGACGTGCTTGAGCTGTACTTCAAAGCCAACCGGAAGGTGCGCCAGATGCGCCCGGACGGCTCATATGACTATCTCACCCCCGCAGATGATGAACCTGCTATGGATGTGCAGGAAAGTCTGTTGGAATGGCACAAGGATCATTACAAAGAATAAAAATCCAATTCACTAACAATTCTTTTTTCTTAAAATTATTCATTGTGCTCGATACATCCTTTATAATAATAGTCAGGTTTTCAAAAGATTTAGAACCTTATATGGATAAAATCAGGGAATCGCATGACAGATGATGAAGCTGTTCAAAACGAAGAAATAATTGAAGAATCACAGGGGGAGGAACTCCCAAATGCCCCGGAACCTGCAGAAAGTCGCCCGGAAACAGCCGCCTCACCCGAGAAAGAGGAAGTGCAGCCCCATAACCAGCATATCCTAAAACAAGCACTGATCCTGTTCGATCGAACAAAGCCGCTGCATGGGCTTGATGACAGCAGCCGGGAGGTTCTTGAAAACGCCTGCAAGCTGGATAACACACCCTTTCCGGGAATTAAAAAGAACCCTGTAAAAGATGCAAAGCTTCTGGTTACGAAAAATATGGAAGGTGAGCTTTCTGCGGACCAGATTAACGTGCTGGCATCCATTATCCTATTCCACTCAGGAAAGATAAAACGTAAAGGTATCAGCAAACTTAACCTGTCACCAATACAACAGCGCGAAGTCCAGACTTTAAGCGCCTTGCTGAGGATCGCGGATGGTTTGGATCGTTCTGACACTCAGGCGACCAGCATTCAGCATATCGAATCCTCCCGCAACGGTATCTGGATCGTTGTCGATGGACCGGAAGCCACTACGGACGCCTCCGAAGCCCAGCAAAACGCCCGGTTGTGGTTCAAGATCGGATTCCCCAAAATAAAGATCATGGAACCAGAAAAAGCGGACACAAAACTCGTCCCTTTCCCGGAACCCATGACCGCTCCCGGAATAGAACCGGTTGACCCGCTGGCAGAGGCTGGACGCAAGCTGATGCGGTTTCAATTCGCTGAAATGCTTCGCCATGAAGAAGGTACCCGCTTAGGCGACGACACTGAAGCGCTGCACGATATGCGGGTGGCGACCAGGCGGCTGCGGTCCGCGTTTCAGGTATTCAAGCGCGCCTTCAAACCCGGCGCTTTAAAATCGTATCTTAAAGGGGTCCGGTTAACCGGGCGGACTTTGGGAAAAGTCCGCGATCTGGATGTGTTCCTGGAAAATGCCGCCTCCTATCTAGATGGGCTGCCTGAGGATCAACAAAGCAGTCTGGACTTGCTGATAAATACGTGGTCAGAACAGCGTCAAAATGCGCGCCAGGACATGTTAATTTATCTCGACAGCGAGGAATATTCGACATACAAACGTAAATTCAACGCTTTCCTGAAAAC
>Ga0180437_10006606_pt1 | contig 15361 bp, 5 predicted proteins | sample SS_ome_4_FD_132410 | JGI IMG/M metagenome (GOLD analysis project Ga0180437, IMG submission 132410) | Hypersaline lake sediment archaeal communities from the Salton Sea, California, USA - SS_3_D_1 metaG | ecosystem: Environmental > Aquatic > Non-marine Saline and Alkaline > Hypersaline > Sediment...
ACAAAGCTGTTTTTGTTTCTGAGCTGCATTTGCATAACAGGGGCGTCGAACCTCGTTTATGCAGCAGCGGACGTGACGGCACTTCCGGCGGCGGTGCAGGCGGTAATAGAGCGAGAGTTTGCCGGAGCGAATATCAGCGAAATCGACGACGGTGAATTCGACGACATACCCGTCTATGAGATTGAGGGAACTTCGGCTGACGGAATGGACTTCGAGTTAGAGATCGGCAAAGACGGAAAGCTTTATCAAAAAGATGAGAAGGTTCGTTTGCAGGATATTCCCCCGGCGGTACTTGCTGCGATCAAGCAACACGTCGGCGATTCGGGGTCGGCCGACATTAAGCGAATGACAGAGTACGGCAAGGTTTACTATGAGGTCAAGGCAGAGAGCTTTGACGGAGACATCGAATTGAAGGTTCTCTGCGATGGTGAAGTATTTGAAAAGGAAGTGGATGGCCGAAAAGTAGACACCGCTGCGCCACCTGCCAAGGCCCCTGCCGTACCTGCAGTACCGGGCAGCGATGAGCTTCCATTGCAGTATATTGGCGATCCTCTGCCGGACAAAGGAGCCGCAGACGGTAAGCTTATGTATTCGCCGGGCGTTCAGAATATCCAAATCTCACGAGCCACCCGCACATCTCCGCCGGATTTTCCTCCGGGAACTGAAAACGAAAAGGGCTGGACCTATCAGCACCATGTCGGAATTGGCGAATGGAAGGGTAAGCTCTACGGTGTATGGGATATGACCCACGTCGGCGAGGACAACCCGCCGGTGCGTCTTGTTTACGCAACAAGCGACGACGGATTCAACTGGACCGGGCCGAAGGATCTGTATCCTTTCAACAGGGCTTACAACTCGCGTTTCTATTTCTATCATTCAAGCAACGATCGCATGCTGGTCTTTGCATCCGGCTGGTATGAAACAGATAATGTCGCCGAGGACAGGAAGATCAGATTGTATTGTCGCGAGATTACGGCCGACCACAAGTTAGGCAAAATCTATACCTTGATAAAACCGGCAGAAGGCCATCCGCCCGCTTATACCGAAAGCACAGACGCCGGTTTCCTGCAGGCCTGTCGCGAAGCGCTAAACAACAAGCCGCTGCTTGAACAGGCAGACTACGGCATACTGCTGGGTGACAAAAGGATAAAATGGCACGATCCCAAGAACTGGCCCGGCGGAAAGATACCCTCGATTGGGGGAGACCTTTGGATCTTCGGTAAAGCCATGAATTTCTACCACCGTAAGGACGGTGTTCTGGTTGCCAACTGTAAAATGGGGTGGGCGACAATATCGAGAGATGAAGGCGAGACCTGGTCTTTTCCGACAATTCCCCCGGGAATCAAAGGCGGCGGTGGAAAAACGTGGGCACAGGCAACACCCGACGGCCGGTACGCCATGATCTACATTCCTCAGGACGACCATAGGTTCCCGATGGCAGTTACGACAAGTGACGATGGTATTACCTTTGATAATATGCGTTCGATTCACAGCGACCTTCCCCCGCAGCGATATGAGGGCAGGGCAAAGCCCATAGGCCCGCAGTATCTGCGCGGAGTAAGTGAATGGGGCTCCGACGGCTCGCGAAAAGAGAAGGACTGCATCTGGACGATTTACAGCATGAGCAAAGAGGATATCTGGGTCAGCAGGGTTCCGGTACCGATACTCGCTGAAGCAAGGAATCATGCCGACGACAATTTCGATAAGATCGCGACCGGCCCGAGAGTGCCCGAGTGGAATACTTACAGCCCCCAATGGGCACCGGTCAGTATCGACGCAAAGGGCGGCAATCATTACCTGCAGCTTGAGGATCGTGAACCTGCCGATTATGCCCGTGCGATACGAACGTTTCCTGTCAGCAAGACTGTCAATGCAAGTTTTCGCGTTGCAGCGGCTCAGACCGACAAGGGCAGGCTCGAAGTTGAGTTACTCGGTGAACTGGGCACGCGTCCTGTGAGGATCATTGTAACCGATCATATCACCAAAGCCGGCGAATGGCTTGACTATAAGATTCAAGCCGATTGCACGACAGGTAAGTACTCTGTTGCCGTGAATGGGCGCCAAGTGGTCAAAGACGCCACGTTTGCAGAAGCGTCTTTGATTGTCTATGCCCTTTCCTTCCGCACTGGTGAAGCTCACCCCAGGCCAAAAGGAAGAGCAAGTAGAGACCTCAAAGGCGTTGAACATCCGGTGGAGAAAGTTGTTTACTGCATCGATGATGTCAGGACCGGCAAGTGAGCGACCAACCAGACTTGTAGTGATTCATTGGGTCCGGATGCAGTAAGGGCTCAATCTAAACAGACTCTGAAATAATTGAGAAAGAGAATGTATTATGAAGAGAGCAAGTATGCCTGTGATGTTATTTATGGGCTGTTTTATGGTGTTGTGCGGGCAGGGCTCGACGGCTGAAGAGGCGGGACTGGTTGGGATTCAGTACGGCGATGAAGACTTTGAAAAACCGGAGGGCCTTGTGACCCTGCAGAGTCTGGAGCAGAGCTGGGGCCAGGACGACGGATTCGGCAAGCAGTGGGCAGGCAGATGGGAGGGTTCTATCATCGGACCGGCCAGTGGCGACGTGAAGTTTACAGTTGAAACCGACCAGACGGCGAAGCTCGCTGTAGCTGGCAAGGCTGTTGTCACCTGCAAAGGGGCAGCGGCGAGCGGCAGTATGCAGATGGACAAGGGCAAGAAGTATCCGGTCGTGCTGACTTACGTCAAGGAGGGCTCGGAATACGGATGCGGTTTGAAGGTTCAGTGGAGCTGGGCGGGACAGGCTGCGAGTGTGATAGGCGCCGACAGCCTTACTCATTCGCAGGAGAAAGCGGCTGAGCTTAAGACAATGGTTGACGCAGCGCAAGAAGGCGATGACGATGAAGGAGATGGTGACGGCGATGAGGATGATAAAGAGCTTTCGCTGTCGGACCTGCCGGCGGCGGTGCAGGCGAGGGTAAAGGCCAACCTCAATGGGGCGGTTGTTGATGATATCGACAGCGGAACCGAAGATGGTAAGCCTGTTTACGAAATTGACGCCAAGCTGGAGGACGGCAGGGAGCTTAAGCTGACAATCCTGCCGGACGGGACGCTGTACAGCAGGCGTCTGGACGAGCCTATCAATCCGAAAGAGAAGGTGTTGGCAGAGGGTGTTAAGGCGCCGAGCGGTGACACGGTCGCCCTTTGGCTGTTCGACGAGAGCGATTATCCGCATACGACCATCACCGACGCGAGCGAATACGCCAAGGCCGACCTTTGCCTGATGGACGGCGGCAAAATGGTAGAGGGTAAATTCGGAAACGCCTTGAAGGTATCAGGCTCGGACTACGCTCTATGCTACGCGGGTTTTGCAGGGAAAGTGTCGGAAGAGGAATTGCGTGAACGTGACGGCACGCCGAGCGCGCTATGGGGTCCGACGGAGGGTTCGGGAGAGCTTCTGGAAGGTCTGGCCGGCGAGCAGTGGACGCTTGAGGTTTGGGTCAACCTTTCCTCGGCGGCAGATGGCGTGACGATTTTCGATATGGGCCGGGCGTATGACCACGGTGTGACGATGAAGGTGACGGGCGGCAACGTGGAGATTGTCAATAATTACGCAGGCGTAAAGGCTGTTTTTGCGGCCAAGCTCAGTGCGGGCAGGTGGCAGCATGTTGCTGTCGTTCGTGACGGGTCCAATGCTGTGTGCTTTGTGGACGGCAAGAAACAGTCGGTGGGCAGCGTAACCGGGGCGGCTTTGCAGGCGATACCCGATCTGGAGAAACCTGACCATCGCGAGCACGGAAGCCGGGGCTTTGAAGACATGAATTTTGAACAGCGCAGAAGCAATCGTTTCAATGTCTCGGTCGGAGCGGACCGCCACAACGGCAACAGCATGACCGGGCTGGTCGACGAGATGCGGATTTCCAGGGTCGCCCGTTACAGCAGCGATTTCAAGCCTGTGAGTTTTTCGAACAATTACGGGCCGAATGCCCCGAAGCCGCCGGTTGCAAACGGCCCGCCGCTGTTGTTCGGTCCGGGTGCAGGTTCTATTCCTCTGAAGTTCGGCGCACGAAAGCATGTGTTTATCGACGATGCAATCATCGAGACGAAGTCGAACGTGAAGATGACGATGAACCAGCCTTACGGCAAACAGGAAATCGGCAAGGATTTCGGAATCAGACGGTCGTCGCTGCGGCCGAGCGTTTGGGACGTTGACGGCGTGGTTTATATGGCGCTGCCGGAAGGTTACAGCAGCGAAAAGGGCATAACTTACCTGGCGACATCTGGAGACGGATTGAACTTCAGGATGCAGGGGCTGATAATGCCCGAGACGCCGATGTACGGTTCGTTCTTCAAAGACCTCAATCCGGCGGTCCCGCCCCAAGAGAAGTACAAGGTTAATTCTTTCGTGTCGACGCGCGGTATGTATTTCTATACGTCGCCGGACGGGATCAACTGGCGGCGAAACGAAGTGTGCCAGCTTCCGCTTCGAAGCGGCGGGGAGGGCGAGTGCTTCTGGGACGACCAGCGAGGCAGGTACGCGAGCTACATCAAGCGTGACGGCAGCTTCAGGAACAAGGAATGTCCGCGTGCTGGCGGCCGTGTGGGTATCGGGTTCTGGACGAACGAGATTCTAAAGCCCTGGCCTTTCCATAAGATGAATAAGCCCTACTTCGAAGGCTATCCATTCCCGGCGGTAACGTGTGAGGGACCGATTTCCTTTCCTGTCACCGAGGCGGGCGAGGTTTATCGTATTCGGGCCATAAAGTACCCGTGGGCGCCGGATGTTTACCTTGCGTTCGCGTGGCGATACTCATCCGACAATGATGAGGTAAGGCACGTCGATCTTGGTGTGAGCCGGGACGGGGACAACTGGTCCTGGTTCGGCACGAATTGGTACATACCGCTGGGCGAGCAGGAAGAAGAGCTTACGCTTTACGGTCTGATTAGGCGCGGCGACGAGATATGGCAGTATGTCGATGAGGGCGGGGCGCACGGCGGCGATGCACAGAGGGTCTATTATCGTTATAAGCAGCGTCTCGCCGGCTTTGTCTCACTTGATGCCGGCCAGGCGACGGGAACGGCAACAACTCTTCCGTTGCTTTTCGAGGGCAGCAAACTTATTTTGAATATTAAAGCGACGGGTTCGGCGAAGATTGCCATTACCGACAGGGACGGCGAAGAGATCAAGGGTTTCGGCCTTGCGGACTGTGACGTAATCAAGGGTGACAGCACCGAGAAGGTGGTGACCTGGAGAGGCAGGTCGAACGTGAAGTCGCTGGCGGGCAAAGCCGTTCGCCTGCAATTCGAGATGAAGGAAGCGAAGCTATATGCGTTCGAGTTCAAGAATTAGACCTGCGTTGTCGGAGGGCTCGCCGCGAGGCCGGGATGCGACCGGCGGGATACAGGGGCAGGAAAATGCAGAGGTCCCAATCATCAGAAAGGACACCGCGATGGCAACGAATCGGCGCAGTTTTCTGAGACCCGGTATGGCTGCGGGTCTTGCCGCTGCACTGGGGCAGGACTTGCGTGCTGAATCGCTGATTGAGCCAAAGCCGGTTACCGTTGCTCAACTCGACGCGGCCGCCGCCGGTGTGCTCAAACTCGAAGGCCTTACCTCGCCGGTGAAGATTGCATCGATCGAGCTATTCAGGTTTGAAGCAGCCGATGACGACTACTATCTTGTCCGTGCCCGCTCCAGCGATGGTGCGGAGGGTTTTTCATTTCCCAACAGCCGCGCCGCTTATCTCTATCCCATCTTCAATCAGTTGGTGGCTCCGTACTTCATTGGCAAGGATGCCCGCCAGCTTGAAGCGCTCGTGCAAGGCGTTTACCGCCACAAGAGCAATTATAAACTGCAGGGGCTTGCACTTTGGTGTCCAGTTGCGTGGGTGGAGTTCGCTTTGCTTGATATGTTGGGCAGAATTCTGCATAAGCCGGTGGGCGAGCTTTTTGGCGGTGTCATTCGGCGTGAGATTCCTGCGTATGTTGCCAGCGGCAGCCGAGACACCACTGCCCAGCAGGAGGCCGAGAAGCTGGCGCGTCTGGTGGCCGAGACGGGCTGCCGCGCGGTCAAGTTCAAGGTTGGCGGGCGCATGAGCAACAACGCCGATTCCATTCCCGGCCGGACCGAAGCACTTATCCCTCTGGTCCGCAAGGTCCTCGGGCCGGATATCACGATTCAGGCCGACGCAAATAGCAGTTACGATCCCTCGAAGGCTGTTCAGGTCGGCCGTATGCTTGAAGAGATCGACGCGTATATGTTTGAGGAGCCATGCCCGTTTGATCATCTCGAAGACACAAAGCAGGTCGCTGATGCGCTGACGATTAATGTCGCGGGCGGTGAACAGGAATCGAGCGAGCGCCGCTTTCGTTGGATGATTGCGAATAATGCGGTGCAGATTGTCCAGCCGGACCTGCACTATTACGGCGGCTTTATTCGGAGCGTGCGGGTTGCGCGGATGGCGGCCGTTGCGAATATAGACATTACGCTTCATATTTCCGGCGGTCTTGGCTATTCTCAGATGGTTCACTTTGCTTCCTGCACGCCGAATATGGGCCGTTTCCAGGAATATGAGGGGGGTGTGCGCGAGACGGGCGGCTGGTTCGACCCACCCATAGTCTTTAAGGACGGTGCGTTGACCGTGCCCATCGGTCCCGGCTTTGGGATAGCTGCGGCACAGGACCTGCTGAAGAATGCGAGCAAGATGATCTGAGAGATGAAGGCAAGTCACAAGGAAAGACAATGAACGGCAGAAATCGGCTAAGGCGCGGGACAGGTATTTTCGTTTTTGCTGTGCTGCTGGTTGTTGCGGGACAGTGGGGAAAGGCCTGCGCCGGTTCAGGGAAGATGCCACCGTCGATTGAGGAATCGGCCGGTGAGCCTGTCAAGTACGTTGGTGATGTGTTTTGTGACAAGCATTATTACGACGGCCGGCTCCGTTATGCCATCGGTGTTCACAGCTACCAGGCCCTTCGCGGCAACCGGACCAAGCCTCCGGAGGGCGGGATGACAGGCTGGACATACAACCACCAGCCTTATCTGTGCTACTGGAAGGGACGGTTTTACCTGCAGTATCTGAGTAATCTTAAGGAGGAACACGTGCCGCCGGGTCGGACTTTGATTATGGTTTCGAAGAACGGGCTGAACTGGTCGAATCCGAGAGTGGTGTTTCCCAAGTATGCTCTGCCGAGAATACACAGGAAATATGACGATGTGGGTATGGTGGATTTGCCGGCGGGGACATTTTCAGTGATGCACCAGCGAATGGGTTTCTATGTTGCCCCGAACGGGAGGCTGCTGACGCTTGGATTTTACAGCTTCTGTCCGCATCCTCGCAAAGGCCCCAACAATGGGCAGGGGCTGGGACGAGTAGTCAGAGAAGTGTATGAGGATGGGACGTTCGGGCCGATTTATTTTATTCGGTATAATCGTCACGCAGGCTGGAACGAGAGCAACACCAACTATCCGTTCTACAAGCAGAGCGACGACAAAGGGTTTCTTGAGGCATGTGAGGCTCTGCTGGCCGACAAGCTTGTTACGCTTCAGTGGTGGGAGGAAGACCGGGCTCGGGATGGCTTCTATGCTCTTGATGCCGGCGGCAAGCAGCCCAAGGCGTTGAGCTATTGTCACCGACCGGACGGCGTTGTTCTGGGCGTGTGGAAACAGCGATTGACTGCCTTGAGTCCTGATGAGGGCAAAAGCTGGACAAGATTCGGGGAGAATCGAACCCTGATGACCAACGGAGCGAAGACATGGGTACAAAAGACGGATGACGGCCGTTATGCGTTGGTATATAACCATTCTGCCACGGGTGACAACAGGTATCCGATGGCGATAATGACCAGCGACGACTGCCACGTTTTTGATAATGTTCTTTGTCTTAACGGCGAGGTTCCCCCGCAGCGCTTTCAGGGTATTCATAAGCCGTTCGGGCCTCAGTACTTTCGCGGGATCGTCGAAGGCAACGGCAATCCTCCGGGAGACCACTTATGGATAACCTATAGTGTGAACAAGGAAGATATATGGGTGTCCCGAACCCCGGTGCCTGTTCGCGGAACAGTTGAGCGGCATTTCTCCCAGGATTTTGAAAACATCACGGATGAATCTGAACTTGGGATGTGGAATCTCTATATGCCTCAGTGGGCGCCTATATCGATTGTGCAGGCCCCGGCCAGGGCCGGCAATCACTGTCTGGAGCTTCGGGATGAGGAGCCCTACAACTATGCTATTGCTCAGCGGGCGTTTCCTGAAAGTGCGAAGGTGACAGTGGGATTTCGAATTTTTGTGAGCAAGGTCGGCCACGGAGTTCTTGATGTGGAAGTTCAGGACAGGCACGGCGGTCGGCCAATGAAGCTGCGGTTCGATGCGAACTGGCTTGCGATGGACAGGATGAAGACCGATCCTGACATGCTGGCTATTTCGACCGGCAGATGGCTGGATGTTCGAATGGAGCTCGATTGCGACAAGCAGAGCTATGCGCTTTACGTGGATGGCAAGGAGGTTGATGACAATATCAAGTTTGGGGAAAAGGTCCAGACGCTGGAGCGTCTGGTCTTTAGAACGGGGCCCTGGCGTGGTTGCGTTTGGCCTTTCATCGTGGACCGTCAGCCCGCGACCAAGGGTCTTTACGTGGAGGATCTTCTCGGTACGGATGACAAATCTTCTCTGAGTGTTTATTTGATTGATGATGTCAGAACTGAGAACTGAGACGAATATCGGTAGTGTTACTTTTACAAGGGGATGCAGTATGGTTTTAAGAACCAGGATTTGTTTGTCGTTTGTGATTGCTTTGGTTTTTACGGGCGGCGGTGTTTTTGCCGAAGGTGGATATTACATCCAGCAGGGAGGCCCCGATGGGATAATAAGCATGGAGGCCGAGAACTACGCGAGCAAAGAAGCGGGGGAAGAGCATACGTGGGAACTTACAACGGACAAGGGCGGCTTTTCAGGCAAAGGAGCGGTGGTTGCGGTGCCCGACAAAGGCACCAACGAGGATATTGATTACGGGGATTCGCCCAACACCGATTATAAGGTAAATTTCACGAAGACGGGCAGGCATTACGTGTGGGTTCGGGGCTGGGGGGTTGACAGCGGCAACTCGTGCCACGTGGACCTGGATCACAGGGAGCTGAACACCGCTGAGGAGATTGATCTCCAAAAGGACGGGTGGTACTGGAATAATCAGGGCGAAGACGAGGCCGCTTACCTTGAGGTCAAGAATCCGGGAATTCACATAGTAAGTCTTTGTATGCGGGAGGACGGGGCTATTGTCGATAAGATTATCCTGACGACCAATGCCGATTACAGGCCGGAGGCAACTGGTCCGGTCCAGAGCACGAAGGGCGGAATCATATCGTTCGAGTCGGAGGCCTCGGGCAATCCTGAAACGGTTGGCAAGGTCTCCATCCCGGTGGTTCTGACGACCTCCGAGGCCGGGGGGACCTATACGATTGAGTATTCGATAACCAGCGGCACGGCCGGGGAGGGTGATTACCAACTCAAAGGTAATAAGCTGATATTCAAACCGGGCGAGACGAAGAAGAGCATTGATATTGATATCGTACAGGATGGTTTGGATGAAGATGATGAGAGCTTTACTATCGTGCTTTCGAATCCGGCCGGACCCGATGCGATGCTGGGTTCAACCAGTTCCCATATCTATACTATCGAGGACCCGAGGCCATTGGTGACATTTGCGATGTCGTCGAGCGGGGTGGCCGTCGGCGAGGGGGTGTCGGATTTATTACTCAAGCTGAGCAATGCTTATGATAAGGCCGTGTCGGTGAAGTGCACTGTTGACGGCAAGGCCGGCGGTACGGTGGTGTTCAAGCCCGGGCAGACGGAGCAGAACTTCAAGGTGAACGTTCCGGGTGGGGCATCGGGCGCGATTGAAGTCGGCATTTCGGAAATATCCAACGGGAAGCCGGGCGAGAAGGTCAATCACAAAGTTATTATCTGCCGGAGAGAATATAACATTCTTGATGGAGCTTATTATTTCAGATATCCGAGCGGCGAACGATGGGAGAAGTACGCCAAGGTCGGAGGATATGCCGACGCGATGGTCAAGATTGGTCCGGGCGACGACAGGCTGGTCTTCTGGCGAGGTTCGAGCTATCTGCCATTTCTGGATACTGCCGGAGGCAAGAGTTTTGTTGAAGTGCTTGTTGCTCAAAACGGAGACGGGCCGGGGCGGAGATTCGACAATGTGAACAAACATTCGCACATACGTATTGTCGAGAATTCTCAAGCCCGCGTTATCGTTGAGTGGAGGTATCTACCTGACTTTGACGAGCCCGATCTCGAGGACTGGACAGAGGAATACTTCACGGTTTATCCGGACGGTGCCTGCTACCGTTCTATCAAGACGGGCACGGAGACGCTTGCCGAGTACGATGACCCGGCGCACGCGCAGGTACAGCAATTGCTTCTTACGCCGAAGGGGATTTGCCCGATGCCTCAGTCGTGGATCAAGCCGATCGTTTTGGTGCTGGACGAGTCGAACCCGAACAGTTTCAAGATCGTGGGATACGACCGGACCAAAGGTCACTATGCTTTTGAAGCGAAGAAAAGCGGTGTTCGTGGCACTATAGGGTTTACTGTTGCATCGGATGTCACCAATCCGGCGCTGTATGTAAAGGGCTGGGGCGACGCAGGAGTGAGGGTGAGCGTTGACGGCAAGGCATTTGACGGCGCGAAGGTCGGCTATTTCGAGAAGATGGATAATGATGACCTGGTTCTGTGGCTTGGCAGGGATTTCAAGGCGGGCAGCAGGGTCGTCATCGAGCCTGTGGGCGGCAGTGCACCGGTGGTCCGCAGGCCTATAAAGGACCCGTACACGTTGAAGGTACCGCCTTTTCCAAAAAGCTCGCCCGATCCGGGGCCTTTCGGCGGGTTTTATACGACGCTGAAGTACTGGAAGGAATGGGATGAGCCCCGCAGAGTTGGCGACTACGCGGACGTGGTTGTTCAGTTTGCGGACTCGATCGACAGATTTATTTTCTGGCGGGGGACGACGAATGTGCCTCACTGGTCGAATGAGAATAATATCTGGTACGAGAACGAGTTCATTGAGCGTCGCGGTGGTGATGCGGGTCTGGACGGCTGCTGCGAGCCAATGCAGGACCATGACAGTTCTTTTTCGAGCGTAAAAATTATTCACAACAGTGCGGCCCGTGTGCTTGTTCACTGGAGATATGCACCCATTGCACTTAGCCGGGATATTCCGTTTACGGATAAGAAGACGGGATGGGGCGACTGGGTCGATGAGTACTATTATGTGTATCCGGATGAGAGTTGTGTGCGTGATGCGACGCTGTACACATCAGCGCCCAACGTTTTCAATGAATGGCATGAGGCGATTCCGACGATGGGTCCGGGTCAGATTCCCGAGGATTGTCTGGAGATGCAGGCGTTTTCGATGGCCAATGCCAAGGGCGAGGCGAAGTATTTCAATTTCGAAAAGGCGTTTCCTCCGAACAGCGAATTCAAGGACGGCTACAACATTATCCTTATCGGTCTCAAGGGCGAGAGCAAGCCGTACGCCATCTGCGAATCGTACGGGCAGTGGTTCGACCCGATAAGCAGGCCCGGCGATACGCGGTTCAATCACTACGACGACTGGCCTGCATGGCCTGCGAAATACAGACGGGGCGACTGGGAAAGAAAGCCGGAGAACCAGAATTACCGCAGTTTCTGCGAATTCCTGCCGGCGCATTCTTCGCTGATGCACCTTGACTGGGACAATTATGAGGACAATTACGACGGCCCTGTCATCTGGCTGCGCAAGATTCTGCTTAACGGAATGACGCGGAGCAACGAAGTGAAGTCATTGATTCCGCTCACCAAGTATTGGGAGAATGCTCCGGCGATAAAGGTAACAGGGTATGGTTACTGCGGCGGGTACTTCGAGAAGTCGCAGAAGGCTTATCATATTCAAAGGCGCGTTCGCACGATAGGCTTCGAGCATCTTGTAAACAAAGACGACGACAAGCATCCGAACAAGGATGCCGAGAAGGTTGATATCCAGGTGTATGCGTCGGAGGATTCTCCGGTTATTAATCCGTGCTTCGTAATCGACGGCTGGCCGGAAGGCGGCATCAAGGCCAGGCTTTATATCAACGGCAAAGAGGTCGCTGAAGGCAAAGACTTCCGCCAGGGTATCGAGACGGACTGGGGTGACTGGGATACCAAGCACTCGCTTATTGTGTGGGCCCGATGCAGCTCCACGGAGACTATAAACTTCACGATTCGGCAGGTTAGATAGACTGAAGTGCCCTTTTTGCTGTGCAAACTTGACCGTTCCGGCGGCGGGGATTAGAATGTCCCGGTCGGGCTGTACGATGCCACATCGTTCGCTTTGACATTGCAGTTCCCGCAGGGCAAGGATTTCCGTCAGGGAATGGAACGGGCCGGCCAGGGAAGGTGTCGGTTGGCGGTCCGTATTGAAGTGCAATCAGGGCGGGCGGCGTGCATTTGTATGGGAGAGGAAAGTGTGGTTCAGATTTATGGTGCAATGAAAAGGAGGTAACCATGAGCCGGAAGATGGTTTTGGTGTTGTCGACAATTTGTTTGCTGGAAGCGGCGGCGGCCGCGAAGATGCCTCCGCCGGTGGCGAAATGTGCTGCCGAGCCGGTCAAATATGTGGGCGCACGACAGACGGACAAGGAATTTTTCGATGGGGCCATACCTCACGCGGTTGGGACTCATTCATACCAGGCTTTTCGTGCAAACCGGACGAATCCGTCAGAAGGCGGCCAGGTGGGATGGACGTACAACCATCAGCCTTATCTGGCGTACTGGAATGGGGGGTTTTACTTTCACTATTTGAGCAACCTGGTAAGCGAGCATGAGCAGCCGGGTCGGACTTTGCTGATGACTTCGAGAGACGGTCGCAAATGGACGGACCCTCGAGTGGTTTTTCCCAAGTATCGACTTGGAGCGATCAAGAAAGGCGAGCACATGTCACCTGCGGATATTCCTGCGGGTACATACTCGGTTATGCATCAGCGGATGGGATTCTATGTGGCGCCGAATGGGCGGCTGCTGACATTTGGGTTTTACGGTTTCTGCGCGACATCGGACCACTCCCCCAATGCCGGCAACGGCCTGGGCAGAGTCGTGCGGGAAATATACAAAGACGGAAGTTTCGGGCCTGTTTATTTTATTCGCTACAACCGTCACGCAGGCTGGAACGAGAGCAACACGGAGTATCCGTTTTATAAGAGCAGCAAAGACAGGGGGTTTGTGGAGGCCTGTGAGGGCATCTTAGCAGATAAGCTAATGAGCCTTCAGTGGTGGGAAGAGGACCGTGGCAAGGATGGCTTCTACACGTTTGATCCGGGCAATGTGAAGGAGGCCTTTGATTTTACGGCGACGATGGTGAGCTCGAGGGGGGCAGGGAAGGCATTTTGTTTTTGGCGTCGGCCCGACGATGTGGTGGTCGGGGTATGGAAGAATCAGTGGTCGGCGCTGACGGCGGATAATGGAATGACGTGGACGCCTATCGCCAAGTCGCGCACGCTGAGCGTCTGCGGGGCGAAGCTGTGGGGGCAGCGTACGGATGACGGCCGATACGCGCTGGTGTACAACCACACGCAGATTCGCGGGAATCGCTTTCCGATGGTGGTGATGACGGGGGATGATGGGCACGAGTTCGACAACATGCTTTGCCTGCATGGTGAGGTTCCTCCGATGAGGTACAAGGGCAGATACAAGGTCTGGGGGCCGCAGTACATACGGGGCATCATGCCGGGCAATGGGAATCCGCCTGGCGATCATTTGTGGAACGTATACAGCATGAACAAGGAGGATATATGGGTGACTCGCACGCGCATACCGGTAACGGGGAGCGTGGATGAGTACGTGAGCGAGGATTTTGAAAAAGCCGAGACGGAGGCGGACCTGGAACTGTGGAATTTGTATGTTCCCAAATGGGCGCCGATTTCAGTGGTGAGCGACCCTACGAGGTCGGGCAACAAATGTCTTGAGCTGCGTGATAAGGACCGTTACGACTATGGTCTGGCTGAACGGGTATTTCCGGAAAGCAAGAGGGCAACGATCAAATTCGACGTGCTCGCCGGGCAGACAAAGAACGGACGAATGGATATTGATGTGGTGAACGAGAACGGTGTGAGGGGAGTATGCATTACACTGAGACGCGGGGGAAAGATTCATGCTGTTAGTGGAAACAGCAGGGTCAAGCTGCCGCCGTATGAGGCAGACAGGTGGCTGTCATTGCGGATAGATGTTGATTCGGCGGCGGGTAAATTCACCGTTTTTGTCAACGGCAAAGAAGTCTTGACGGATGCTGAGTTCGCTGCGAAGACCAAGAGGGTGGAGAGACTCGTGTTTCGGACGGGCAAGTATCGGGGGCGTGTTGGTTCCAAGTCGGGAGAAAAGGATTTACCGAAAGCCGATACCGCGGTGAAAGAAGCGGTTTATTGTATCGACAATGTGTCGATCACGCCGTGACAGCAAAAAGTTACAGTCTGCAAGAAAATGAATCATTTTGCTGAAAAAGGAGAGAACTGATGAGACACTTATCAATTGATCTAAGCGGTTTCAGGGGCGGCCCATTACCGGCGTTGCTGGTCTGTTTTGCGTTTGGTTTGGCGGGTACGGCCGGCGCGGCTAAGATGCCTCCGCCGATTGAGAAGTGTGAGGCCGAGCCGGTCAAGTACGTCGGGTCTGTGCAGACGGATAAGCACTTCTACGATGGCGCTCTGAGGCATGCGGTGGGGGCGCACCTTTATCAGGCTTTTCGGGCCAACCGCACGCATCCTTCGGAGGGCGGGCTCGTAGGGTGGACTTACAATCACCAGCCGTTTCTTGCGTATTGGAATGGTACGTTTTATCTTCACTACCTGAGCAATCTGATTGAAGAGCACGACCCGCCGGGACGGACGATGCTTGCGACTTCGACGGACGGGCGCGAGTGGTCGAATCCGCAGATATTATTTCCGGAGTATGCGCTTCCGGAGATTAACCGGGGTGAGGTTCATATTCCGGCAGGGACGCCTTCGGTCATGCACCAGCGGATGGGGTTCTACGTGGCGCCGAACGGGCGGCTGCTTGCGCTGGCTTTCTACAGTTATTGCGCCAATCCGCGCACGTCACCGAATGCGGGCACGGGTCTGGGAAGAGTGGTTCGAGAAATACACAAGGACGGAAGTTTCGGTCCGATTTATTTTATTCGGTATAACCGGCACGCGGGCTTCGACGAAAGCAACACTAACTACCCGTTCTACAAAGAAAGCAAAGATAAAGGTTTCCTGGATGCGTGCGAGTCGCTTCTGGCGGACAAGCTGATTACGCTTCAGTGGTGGGAAGAGGACCGGGCAAAGGACGGATTTTACGTGATTGACCCGGGGGATGTCGAGAGCGCTTTTCCCT
>Ga0180437_10006609_pt1 | contig 15359 bp, 13 predicted proteins | sample SS_ome_4_FD_132410 | JGI IMG/M metagenome (GOLD analysis project Ga0180437, IMG submission 132410) | Hypersaline lake sediment archaeal communities from the Salton Sea, California, USA - SS_3_D_1 metaG | ecosystem: Environmental > Aquatic > Non-marine Saline and Alkaline > Hypersaline >...
AAGCAACACGAACGGGATCTACGCTGCTGGTATGGTCGTCTCTGTGATCTCGCCCTGGGTCGTGGAAGTCTGGGTGCCTACGCAGTACCAGACGGACGGTGATCCGACGGATCTGTCGATCTCCTTTGTCAAGAGGAACGTTGAACTCGAGGATGTGACGATCGACGGTCTCGGGACTGGCGTCGGTATGCTGGATCTGCGACAGATCGTCAGAAGTCGTCTCCACAATGTTCGAACCAACCGTCTCTACGTGTCTGGCCTCGGCCAAGCTCACTGGGGATTCGTCGAGATCGTCAACCAGATCTCTCTGTGGAACGACTACTTCACTGTCACTCCGTCGGATCTCGGTGGTGGGAAGTACAACAGCTTTGATCACATCAGGATCTACGACGAGGCTGCCACTGCTCAGTACACTCTCGGTCAAGGAGGCTGGGATACGAGGATCGGGACTCTCGAGTATCTCAACCCTAGCAACGCGATCGACTTCCGTCCTGCTTGGCCAGGACTGAAGTGTGACAAGTTGATCGTTCAAGGATCGTCCGGTTGTAACGTCGGTCTGTACTCCTCCGACCTCTCCTTCCAGGCTATCCACACCACAGGTCGAGTGCAGACTGGTAACGGGCATCGGATCTTCGTTGCCTACTGTAAGGCAGACGAGGTAGATATCCAGGCGAATGGACAGGACATCGTCTTCGTCTACGTGTCTGCTCCGACGATCTCGAACACAGCTTCGGATCCGAAGAACAAGATCTTGTCTGTCGACCAAGACTCCCAGATGAACGAGCACTTCTTGGAGCAGGCGAACGAGGACAGAAACCTCAAGCTTTGCTCAATCGCGAACATCACCTGGGCGAGTGGGAATCTCGAGTGGGATGCAGAGATCCTGATCGACATCCCGTGGAATACTGGTTATGTCTCGATCGCTGCAGGTAGCAAGTCTCTCAGTTCGGACGGTGATCGTCTCTACGCGGATATCGATCGTGAAGCCACGACGACTGTCGCTGGCTCTGTCGCTGTCCGTGCGAAGGCGAGTGCTACTGCTGACAGGTTCGCGAAGAACCGCATCTTCCTCGCTGTCCGTAACCAGAACGTCATCTACCTCTTCGATGGGACCAGGATCGAAGACGGACAGACGGTCACTATCGGCTCGACTCCGCCTCCGGACGGGTCCGTGACCTATGAGAAGCTAGGTGCGGACGCTCTCGAGTTCCACAAACTGTTCTTCCGAGACTATGTTGCGTTGGATGACGAGAGTACTGACTGGCCGAATGAGGTGGTCCTCAGGAACACTGGCCTCTTGACGATGACGTACACAGCGTCGACTGGAGTTATCCAGTACTCTGGTAGTGTAGATCTGTCGTCGGTAGTCCCTGGAGACTTGATCGTTCTGATCAACAATTTCGAGCACGTGACTAATGCTTGGAATCGTGAAGAGATCCTATCCGTGAATGATGGAGCTAACCAGGTCACGATCCGTAAAGGACTGAGCTCGCTAGTCACAGGAGCTGCGAACGTCTGGAATGGTGCTATCGTCCGTGGGGCTAAGATGTTGGACAACTACACGTTGTCGACTATGTCCTACGATAGCTCCACTGGACGTGTGACGTTCACACCTTCGCTTGGATTCTCGCAGTACCAGGTACTCGCTGGATACGTGTTCGTGGACTCAGAAGGTAAGCGTCATCCAATCATCGACAGAGACACTACTGGTACTGGTGCGTGGGTCTCTGTTGGTCACGATCGCAGAGATGTCAGTGTAGGCACTCCGACAGAGTCGTGGCAAGGGTCCATCGAGGTCAATAACAATCCTGATCGTATCAATCTGGCTGATCTGCGTACTCTTCATGGAATCGAGTTCATCCCTATCGATTGGTACGGTAAGAAGTCTCCTGTCGGAGACGAACTTCTGTCTGCGATGACAAACGGAGGCAGTGACTATTCAGTGCAAGAAGCCCACCAGAGACTCTTCCCAGAGCCTTATGACCATCGCGTCCGTGTCTGGCTCCGAGGCCAAGCGAGAGATGGAGAACGCCAGTTCGGCGGTGACGATCCTGGTGCAGTCCCGAACGTGAACTCTATTCAGACAGCATCCCAGCAGTTCGTGTCTGTCGAGTTCACGGGTCCTTGCACCGGAATTGCACTAGTCATGGAGCATCTGGGTGGTACGACTGGCGACTCGACTAGTGTAGTCTACGACGGATACCGCTTGAATGGGAACGATATCTCTTGGAATGGGTCTGAGGACGTCGATAACACGTACTCTCCTGTGAGACACTTCCATGCTAACCTAGTGTACCATCCTGCACTCATCAGAGTACCCTTCGGAATCCATAACTTTAGGTTCGATGTCTCCAATGTCTTCTCCGGAGGAGGAATCAATCCTGCTTGTATCCGAGGTATCCTAGTCTTCAACAATGTCGGTTCTGGTGACAACACTGTAGTCGATGCTCCGGGAGTCCTCGTCCGTAAGGGCGGAGTGACCCGGTTCTCCTCTCCCACTCGAGCTAGCCTCCCTACGAGTACCGAATCCTATGACAAGGGCGGTCGTATCGTCAGGTACGTCGACACGGATAACACGAGGAAGTGGACGAATCAATGGATCCGCGGATTCACTGACACAGGTAACGTGGCCAACGGCTCTGGCGATATCACTTCAGTGGCATCGCCTACTCAGTGGCGTCTCGGCGATTTGATGCTCATCATCAACGGTAGTGCTCGGACGATCCATGCAGTGACAGCTATCTCTGGTAGTACGGTGACTGTGACTCCTTCAGTCAACTTCACTGCTGCAGGGCATACGTTGCGCTATTATGGTCATGTACCATATGACACCGATTCTCACTACGACAGATACCAAGAGGACGTCGCTGCTCAGTTTAACTTCGCAGAATTCACGTGTGGTGGTCCTGCGAACAATCACCGAGGACCAGCAGTCTATGCATTCGATACGACTAGGAGCGGTCCTATCGGTGTGAGACTCTCAGATCTAGCTACAACTCTCGAAGGATCTACAGGGTTCAAGAACGAGAGTATCGATAACAACTCAGGGCTGACTCCTTTCGACGCTCTAGAGTTTCCGAACAGTGGTACTCTCCGGATTAGGTTCATCGGTACGGGACTCGCTGTGATGCTCATGAACTCTACCGATATCCAGTTGAGAGTTGATGGTATGACTGTCAACGCTGCGACGCTCGGCTCTTACTTCACTCGTAAGAACAACTCCATAGGAGGTACCTACCTCGTCGGCGAGTTACCCTACGGTCATCACTTTGTCGATCTCGTTGACACCTCTGGAGCTGCGAATGCTCGTATTCAGCAGGTCACCATCTTCCAGCCGAAGAAGCCTGTTCTGCCTGCCGATGCCTTCGAGCTTCTGGATACCAATCTGCTCTCTCCTTCCGGTGCTGATCTTGGCTTGAATCCTGTGGGTGGCGTTGCTCAAATGCAGATCGGTACGATCAACATGGACGCTGGTGCTGTCGTAGGCATGGATGTCGGCGATGCGCTGGCTGACACTCCTCGTAGTTTCGGCTCTGCGATCGGAGCGAAGGACTGGCGGTGGAGTTCTGGCGGTTCTCCTTCAGGGATCGACTATGTGTTCTTGGTTCATGGAACCGAGTTCACGATGGTATGGGACGGACTGACGCTCGCTGGAGCGAATCCTGTCTCCGTGACCGTGTTGGATAACGATGGTCAGTGGCGTGCTCCTTCTGCACTCACAGGGCTCTCAGTGACAGGACCTGATACCGTCGCATCGACATCTGGTACCGCAGACCGTGAGCGGTGGACGTTCTCTCCTGGAGGGGTTCATCTGATCAGGTTCACTCCTGGTCAGGTTGGAGACAACGTCAACATGAACAGCATCGAGTTTCGTCCGAACTTCCACAACTACCGGTCGAAACGTCCGTACGGTTGGGAGCATTACATACCGTACCAGCACTGCGGACGGGACGTCAGAAACTTGACTCCTTTCAAGCATCACCAGATCCCAGATGCGGACCAGTATGTACACCAGACTTCATGGGAGGAGGGATCGTTCACGAGTTCTGTCATGGAGACACAGAATCCGTTCTTCTTCTACTCTCCTGGTGGGATGATGGACATCGCGGTCGAAGGAGGAGTGGTACACAACCAAGCAGTCTCTCGTACCTGGAGGATCGAGATCGACGGTTCTCGCTATGGTCCCTTTAGTGTCTGGTCCTACCAAGATGCTGGTGTTGCTCAAACGTCCGGTATCGGGTTCAAGGGTTCTATCTACCTGCCTCCTGGTTGGCACTGGGCTATTCTTCGACTGGACTCTGTCACGACGGGAGACGAGTTGTACAAACTCAAATGGTCTGCGAAGTATGTGCCTCTCGGACCACCGAATCAGTTGATCAACCGAGGATCTAAGCTACTCCTTGACACTGCTCAGGGTATCCGAGAGAGGATGTACTAGGAGAAGACCATGACACTACCTGTTGCGACTGTCAAGAACGTGCAAGTGAAGTCTGCTCAGTGTCCTTACGCTGAGTGCTCCGGAGAACGTCTCTACTGGATCCCTGACTCAGGTATCCCCCAACCTGTGGACATGGGTCCTAAGTTCGAGGTATCTCGCCTGCGCTATGCCGTAGGTTACGACCGAGAAGTCTTGGAGCCGTTCGAGGTTACAGTATCACGTCAGAGAGTCCTCGAGGACGAAGGACTGGACTCGGAGCGCTACGTGATTAAGGATTCCTTCACTCTCGACGGTCAATCTTGGGGACCGGACGAACTTCTCGGCTGCCACATCAGGATTACCTTCCCAGACCCGGAGGATGCTACACAGTCTCATCGAGTTAATCGGAAGGTCGCGAGCAATACTGCGGATACTGTTGTTATCGATCGGGCACTCCCTGCTGTCTTCGAGACTTCGTTGGATGGAGTCAAGGTCGATATCCTCGCTGCAGACCTGAAGTCTATCTTGTCAGACCCGAGCACCAAGGTGAGGAAGAAGTTCAGAGAGTCGTATGTGTTCATTTGCAACGAGTGTGGTAAGCCTTACACTGTCGAGAAACCATAACAAAGGAGAAGACCATGAAGTCGTTGAAGCTACTCGCATTCCTGAGCATTCTACTCGCAGGAGGATTGTCGCTCGCACAGGACACGCCTCCGACCAGCCAACCGGCAGCGTCCCCCGCTGCAGCCGCTCAACCAAGCCCTCAGGCCCCTGAGACGGCAAACACCGCGCCGAAGGCGGACGCCCCGACCCCTGCCCCGACCACCGGTGCGGCCGCTCCTGCGGCGTCTCAGGAAGTCTCAGGTGATACCCAAAAGTGGTGGCAGGGTCTCCTTGTGACTGTCATCGAAGGTGTTGCAGCGATCGCATTTCCTATCCTCTCTCTGCTCTTGATGGCTCTCGCGCACAAGTGGAAGCTGAAGATCGAACAAGAGAAGATCGACTGGGTTCTCTCGAAAGCTATCGGATTCGGTGAACAGAAAGCGAAGGTTGCTCTCAAGGACGGCAAACCGATGTCCGGTCCAGAGATCGCGAAGATCGCTGTCGAACACGGATCCAAGCTGCTCGATCAGTACAAGCTTCCGAAGAAGCTTGGCGACTACCTAGCAGATCTGATCGAAGCCAAGCTGGGAGAGAAGGTTGTCTCGGATGGTGGAGCCAAGGCGTCTGTGACCAAAACGGCTGAGGCCTAGGATGCCTTGGTGGGGTTGGTTGATCGTCGGAGTCCTAGCGACTCTTCTCGTTCTCTTCCTGGTCCTCTGGCTCAGGAAGAAGCCTCAGCAACCTGGTCTCTCCGATGAAGAGAGGAAGAAGATCGAGGATGCTGCGGCAGAGAATGTCGCTCAGGACCTGGCGATTCAGAAGGAGAGGAACGAGGAACTCGCGAAGGTAGCCACCCGTCTCCGTGAGAACCTCTCCCAGCTCGAGAAGGAGTTCGAGCTAGTCAAGGGGAAGATCGATGAGCAACGCAAACAGGAGTTCGACCGTTTGGCTTCTGATAACAATGCTCTTGGTAATGAGCTTGACGAGCTCCTCGGTATTCGCCGAGGAGACGATACCGACCCTGGGTAAGGACGATCGGATCTCTCTGAAGCAAGGGCAGAAGTTCACAGCACCCAAGGAAGGTCAGTTCGTCTCGAAAGAAGCGATGGCGAAGATCCTGTCCGATTACAAGGCCAAGATCGCTACCCTTGAAGCGAAGCTGGAGAACGAGAAGCAGGTCTGCAAGGAGAAGTTGAAGGCTTCTGACAGATCGTTCGATATCGAAAGAAATGCTCACGAGAAAGCTCTTGAGAACTGCAGCCAAACTTGCGAACTTCAGAAGTCTATTCTGGAGAAGAGCGTGAGCAGGAATGCTAAGCTGGCAGAGAGACGTTGGTATGAGTCTCCCTGGCTACCTTTCGTCGGTGGAGTACTCGTCTGCGGAGGAAGCGTTGCAGCTGGAGCTTCCATAAAATAATTAGACCCGTTAAGGAATCCTTGGCACTTAAGAACTCAGTTCTTGTTCTTCGGTGGTCTTCTTCAGTAAACATAGGTAATCCTGACAAGGTACTTGAAGAACGGTCAAGAACCTTAGTCTAAACGGGTCTTCGGCTATCCGATCCGGTAGGAAGGAATTCGTCATGAAACGCTGGATGTGGTACGTCCTTGCAGCAGTAGTCTTCGCTCTGGCTGCTGGTGGGGTGCTCTACGGTGTCCTCACCCACAAGGAAGCAGGACTGCTGTCTGTCTGCTGGAAGAACGGCGTGGCAGACTACTCTGGCGAGTGTCAAGAGCTGAAGTGGAAGAAGTCTCAACTTCCGTTGAAGTACTACATCGCGTTCGACGAAGACCACAAGTCCTACATCGAATCCGTCGACAAGGGAGCAGAGCTCTGGAACAAGGAGATCGGAGTCAACCTCTTCCAGAAAACATCTGACGAGAAGTCTGCTTCGGTCCTGGTCACGTGGGGTTCGTACGAGTCAGGTTCGGATGATTGCTCTGCGGGTCACGTCTCGCACACTGGAGATGCGGACGGACCACAATCGGCCCACGTTGTCCTGAAGAATCCGAGTGATGTGCACGCTGTCTATCGCTATGCGACACACGAGTTCGGACATGTCCTCGGTCTCGCTCACGATGAAGCACCTCGTTCGATCATGTACCCTCAGCAACCTGACGTTACGGACGAGATGACATTCGTTCTACCATCTGACTACGACAAGAAGCTGCTGAAGGAGATGTACAAGTAGATGGCTCTGCAGAATCCCAACACAGCACCTACGGTAGGGACTCCTCCGGAGAACTCCTTCTGGCCGGTCTCTGGTAGTACGGACTATCGCGTTCCGAGAGGACGTAGTGGTCGTAGCATCGGTGCTCTGCGTGGTAGTGGTGCTCGTACTCACGCGGGTATCGACCTGTTCGGCAAGCACCGAGACACCGTCCTCGCGATCACGTCAGGTCAGATAGTGTCGTTCTACTACTTCTACCGTTCGACGTTCGCGTTGTTCGTTGATCACGGAGACTTCGTCGTCAACTACGGAGAGGTCGACGGAGAGTCGCTTGAAGCATTCGGTCTGAAGACTCCTCGATTCAAGCCTGGTCCTGGCAAGCCTATGTTGACCGCGGATAGCAGAGGAGCCTCCCAGTATGCTATCCTTGCGAAGCAAGGTTCGCAGGTAGGTGCTGGTCAGCCGATCGCTCGTGTAGGCAAGATGTACAGGAGCAGCATGCTCCACATCGAGTTCTACGCTGCAGGGACGTTGTACAACAAGCAATGGAACACTCCGTCCGGTCCTCCTCCTAGCGAGCTGAAGGATGGGACAGAATTCATGAGAACTATCGCGGCTCGGATCAAGCAAGGCATCCTTCCTCAGAAGGAAGCGACTCCTCGCGCAGTCATCTGCAGATAGTCGGAGAAACCAATGGCGTTCGTGGATAAACTGAAGGGCATCTTCGGGTGGGGAGTTCCTGTTCCGAGGGTACCGCGCGAGAAGGACACCCCGGACGTCTTCCAGACGAAGAATCCGGCTGACGAGTACCATGACATGATGGAGACTCGGAAGGCCAAGCGTCGTGATCGTTACGATGTCTACGATGCGATGGACCGTATGGCCGACGTCTCTTCGATCCTGAACGCGTACTCTGAAGATGCGACGCAGATGAGTCAGGAACACGAGCGTACTGTCTGGATCGAAGGCGACGACAAGAACACTGTCAATGAACTGATCCAGATGTTCGATCGTATTGGCGTCGAAGACTGGGTCGATGCTTTGGCTCGCGACGTAGGTAAGTACGGCGACGACTTCGGAAGAGTCGTGGCTGCTGAGAAGATCGGAGTGACGTCGCTCGAGTGGCGTGATCCTCGCGACGTCGAAAGGATCGAGAATCGTGAAGGCGTCTTGCTGGGTTACGAGTCCACGAAGTACCTAGGCAACTACGAAAGACGTCTCCAAGAGGATCCGAAGGCTCTGCCGTCGTTCAGTCCATGGGACTTCGTGCACTGGAGGTTGTACCGCGAGAAGCGACTTCCTCGTGAGAAGCACCGCAACATCTACGGGACTTCTCTCCTCTCTGGATCGGACAGAATCGCGAAGCAAGTCAAGATTCTCGACGACCTACTCATGATCATCCGTCTGACGCGTTCTCTCGATCGACGAATCTACTACGTCGATACAGGACGCTCTCCGGTCGAAGAGGAAGTGCGCATCCTCAAGCGCTGGCGTCGTGCTCTAAAACGTAAAACGTACATCGATCCTGCACAAGGTCGTTTCGACTCGAGGTTCAACCCGTACGCGTGGTGTATTACTGGGGACACTTCAATCTCCTTATTGGATGGTCGTGAGAGAACGGTAGAGCAACTTCTCGAAGAGTACGGCACCAAGAAGACGTTCTGGGTTTACTCTCGAGATCCTGCGACCATGCAGATCGTTCCAGGGAAAGCTAGATGTGTCGGGAAGACTAGATTGAATGCAGAGTTGGTCAGGGTCACTCTCGACAATGGGGAATCTCTCAGGTGTACTCCTGACCATCGATGGATGCTACGCGACGGATCTTACCGCGAGGCGTGCGATCTCAGACCAGGAGATAGTCTCAGCCCTCTATATCGTAAGACTTTCGATGGGTACGAACAAGTATCTATGTTCGGGAGATGGTGGATGACTCATCGTTTAGTAGCTGAGCATTACTTCGGTGATCTAGATGACCTCGTCGTGCATCATTATGATTTCGATCGTAGGAACAATACTCCTACTAACTTAGTACCGATGACAGATGCAGAGCACAACGAGATCTCTGGTCATGGTTGGCGCGTCGTCAATGACTCAGTTGAGTTGACTGAGAAGAGATTAGCTGCGCTGCGAGCTGCATACCCGTCGAAACGACGGTCTGAAGCGATGAGGAGGCGCTGGAGAGATCCTGGGTTCCGTGCTAAGATGTCTAAGGCTGTCTCGGATAGCTGGACTGATCCAGATAACAACCGGTTGAGATTAGAAGCTTTGCGTGACAGGAACTCAGAGAGGTACTACGAGGATCCAGAGCATCGCGAGAAGATGCTAGAGAATCTCGGAAGAGCCCCGAATAATCATGAGGTACTATCCGTCGAGAGTTGCTCTGAAACTGAGGATACGTATGATATCTCAGTTGATACGTATAGGAACTTCGGATTGACTGCTGGGGTCTTTATCCACAACTCCGAGGATGAGTTCTGGCCTACCAAGGAAAACACGAACAGCAGAGTCGAGAACATCTCAGGTCTAGGCAACGTCGGAGAGATGGTCGATATCGACCATTTCCGTGACAAGTTCTTCGGATCTTTCGGAGCTCCCAAAGCCTACTTCGGCTACGAAGGAGACGTCAACGCCAAGGCCACTCTGTCATCCCAGTCCATCCGATGGGCTCGTTCAGTCGGTTCTCTCCAGCATGCGGTCCGTCAAGGTCTTACTCGTCTCTGTCAGATCCATCTAGCCTACAAGGACATGGACACGGACGCTAACAAGTTCCGCGTCATGATGGTGACTCCATCTGTTCTTGAACTCCTGGACCGTCTCGAAGCGTGGCAGGTCGTTGTCGACGTCGCTCAGGCACTTGCTGGGCTGGGAGAAACTCTTGGTCTCGACAAGCTCGAGTGGACGATCTACATCCTCGAGAACACGTTGTGGCTACCGAAGCAGGACATCAAGAAGTTCGTCAAGCTCCTCAGGAAGTCTGCCAAGGCGAACCAAGCACCTCCACCTTCCGACGACTCTGGAGACGAAGAGCCACCCGACGACTCGGATCAGGACCAGGAAGAAGCCAAGCGCGAGAGACTCACCGAGATCGATCAAGCGATCTCTCGTCTCACGAGACAACGAGTTGTTTACGGCGCTAAGGAATCTGAGCTACCCAACCGCTCTGCCTCATGACTCTAGAGGAAGACATCAGAGAAAGGCTAGAAGTAGCCAATCTCCCTGCCGATGACCATACGACCTGGCTCGTCCTTGAAGAGCTCAAGAGGATGACCGAAGGTAAGGCCATTGGTACAGTCAAAGGTCCTCTGGATCCTTCCAAGCAGCAACAGATCCTACAACGACACCAACAGCGTAGGTTCGTCAGTTCTCTCCGGCAGCATGCGAAGCAGGCAGCGAAGCTCCTCCTCAAAGAAGGTGCTGCTCTCGAGAAGCAACTCCTGACATTGATCCACAAGTATCGTCAGGGCGATATCACCTTCACTAAGCTGAAGAAGGATACGAGGACTGCGATCTCTGCGTCAACTGAGATGGCCTTCCGTCTAGGTGTCAAAGCTGCAGGGCTTGTGGGGCCTACGGGAGGGACCGCACAGCTGACTCCTCATGAACGTCGATGGATCAAGTCCTACCTACGCGAGGAGCTCAAGCACTGGGATGGCTTCCTCGGCGACGTCGTCATAGGTCAGTCCTGGCAGAAGACGATGACACGTGTGCGTAACTACGCGCGCACGATCAAGTCTGCCTATGAGTCTGCTCGTGTCCTTTCTGTCGGTACGGACGTAGTCATACACTGGGAACTCGAGTCGAACAACCCGTGTCCTGACTGCAAGCTGCTGTCAAAGTACTCCCCGTACACGGCTGATACCCTTCCGACAACTCCGAAGGGTGGTCAAACCCGCTGTCTAGCGTACTGCTACTGCAGTCTCCGCATCGTCAAAACAACACCGGACGCGGTCGAGAAGGTCCGGAAGAAGAACAAATCAGCCAAATGGTATCTCGACAAGATCAAGAAGAATCAGAAGAAGCGCAAGTAGATCCCGGTCCGAAGAAGTACGGTCGTCTGGCGAGGATGTTCCGGGAAGGCTACGTCGCGGTCCACATATACGTGAACGTCTACAAGAATCGGACGTTCTACGATATCGTGATTGCACGGAAGATCCGCAAGAACGGAAAGCAAGAGTACGTCCGCGGAGCCAATCTCAAGCCGACAGACCTCCCAGCTTTGGCAGTTCTGCTGAGGGCTGCAGACGATTATCTCAAGTCCGTCGATTCCGGTAAATAATCCGACCCGTTAAGAAATGCAGCGCCCTTAAGGGTTGAGGTGGGCGTTCTGCCTCGCCTTCGAGATTCCAGTTGAGTCTGCTGCTCTCTAGGTTCTTCCTACGGAGCAGCGCTGTACATTTGCTGAGTTTGCTGAGTAGGAGTCTAACATGCCAAAGTTGTCCGACTTACCTGCCGTCGGAACGGAAGCTTACCGACGTCTTTCGTTCCATGAGCAGCTAGAGATCGCGTCGCTCCAACTCTTCTCTCCGGAAGAGTACGACCAGAAGGTCGGGAAGTCCAGTGTAGCTAGCCCCTCCGCTGGACTTCCCGACCTCCCTTATCCTCAACAGCAGTACGAAGTTGAGGACCTTCCTGTCTCCTTCCTCCACAAATACTGGGCAGGCTACAAGTGCTCGTACCGCGAGCAGTGGTACCTGAACCTCAATGGTTCTCGTGGTATCACTCCTCTGGACGAGTATGGCTACGACGTTGACTGGTTCGTCAACCTCCGTGCCTTCAACTTCTCCATCCTCAGCCTGACTCCCGCGATCCACTACATTCTCACCTGGGTCCGGGCTCTCGCACACCGCAACGATACTTCCGAGAAGGCCTTGCTCGACTCGTGCAAGGTCTACACATATATCGCCCACCACGACGATGACCTGCCCATGCGCAAGAATCGCCGAGGACAGTGGGAGCTAGATCCTGTCGAGACGTACCTCGCCGCTTTGAAAGAGTACTGGAGTTTGACGTCCTTTGACGAACTCAACGAGTACCACCCGATGGTCGAGCCCTGCGAAGAGCTCGACTACATCTCCTGGCACGAGTTCTCCATCTACTCCCAGGCGAAGTACCGTCATCGCAGATGGTTCTACCCTGTCGTCCCTAACAAACTGTTCCTAGCTCGGAGATTCTCGATCAAAGAGTGGGACTTCATCGACAAGAGAGCATGAAAATACTTCGAGACACCATCTGGACTGAAGTACTTGATGGTACTGACGAGGAAATTGACGACCTGGTCAATGTCCTTACGTTCGAGGTTGACGATGAGCGAAGGTGTCTCTTCGATGAAGTGGAGAACAGGTTCTACACGGGGCTCATCCCGTTTCTGGAGACGCATGGGTTCAAGTTCGAGATCGAGAAGGACATGGCTCCGACACCACAGGTCCCAGTCAAGGATATCGTTGTCGACGAAGACATCCTCGAAGGTGTCCAGCTACGCGACTACCAGGTCCTCGCTGCTCGAAAGACTCTCCACTTCGGTCGTGGAGTGGTCCAAGCACCGACAGGAAGTGGGAAGACTGCGATGGCTGCGTCAGCTATCCAGCATGCTCGTACTTACGGCATTGCTGATACCTTTGTTGCTCTCACGCCTTCTGTCTTTCTTATGCAGCAGATGGCGAACGAGTTCGAGAAGTTCGGGCTCGGGGAGGTGATCCGTGTCGGAGGCAAAGACAAGTTCCCTCGACTGCGAAAGGGTCGAGACATTGCAGTATTCGTCGTCAACTCCGCAGTTAACGCTCTGCAGAAGAATCGGAACGGAGCTGGTGACTTCCTCCGTGAGGCTGACATGCTCATCCTCGAAGAAGCGCACCATACGAAGGCTATGTCGTGGGCTAAGGTTGCATCCCACTGCTATGCTCCGCTTCGACTTGCATTCACTGCGACAGTCCACGAAGACCCTGAACACTGGTCTTATGGAGATCTTGTCCTACTTGGACTCACCGGCAAGATCTTCTACGAACTGCGGAGCAAAGAACTCCGACGACGTGGATATCTAGCAGATCCTCTCGTCACGATCCTCAAGGTCAAGACCGGAACCATCCCAGCCTGGTCTTGGCACAACGTCTACCAGAAAGGAATCGTAGGCAACAAAGTTCGCAATTCGATGATCGTGAGTCTCGCCTCCTCGATCTACGAAGGAGGTCACAAGATCATGATCTTCGTAGGCCAGAAGAAACATGGACACCATCTGGCGAAGCAGCTTGCTTGGATGGGCTGTGAAACAGTGTTCGTACATGGTGGTAGCACGGCACATCTGTACAACACTCGCGGTGAGTGTTCCACGAAGACGTGGTCGGTTAACGACATAGGCCACTACGTCAACTCGAGGGAACGATGCATTCTGATAACGACTCAAGTTCTGGACGAGGGTCTGGACGTTCCGGTGATCAATGTTCTGATCATGGCGACCGGGATGGAGAAGTACCGGAGAACAGTACAGCGTTGTGGTCGAGGCATGAGGCCGAAGGAGGGCCAGAACCGGGTCTTCATTTTCGACTTCTACGACGAGAATCACCGCTACCTGGAGAAGCATTCAAAGTACAGAATGTGGACATACAGGGAGGAAGAGTACGAGATCAGCGAGTCATTAGAACAGACGATGGAGGTCCTGGGGTGTCCGGTGGTGGTCCTAAGAAGTCTGCTGAGGGGCCTCTAGCACAGGCCACCTACGCAATCGGTCGTGTCGCAGAGTTCTATGGTCTGAGTCTGCGCCGCTTGCTAGGGACTGCACGGAACAAGCATGTCGCTCGACCTCGTCAAATCGCAATGTGGCTCTGCCGTAACATCTATGACCTGTCCTTCCCAGACATAGGACGTGTGATCGGTCGGGACCACTCGACAGTTCTGAATGGCTGTGACAAGATCTCCCGTCTACTCAGGCAGGATCCTGCGTTCGCAGATGAGCTGGATCGTCTGGTTCGTTTCATCGATCCTCGACATAGGATCCTAGAGTCCACGTATCGGTTCGTGCTGAACAACGAACAGATACTGAATCTGCCTGAGCTCAGCGAACAGATCATGGAGATAGCGTGCGATCGATCTGTCAATTCGGTCGAAGTTACGTACCGTCTCCTCCGAGGAACTCCTCCTGAAACTCCTCCTGGCCAAGAACGATTCCTTCCGACCCGACAAGGAAAGCAAGGCCCTTAAGGTGGGTGCCTCCGAGCCCTTGTTCGACCTGATATCCGAAGGGAGAAGACCTGTGAAGATACGCAAGATCGAAACGACAGTGGATCTGAAGCTGAACCTCGCCAACTACGAGTCTGCTTCGGAGCCGATCACTCTCAAGGCAGACCTCGAGGACGGGGACGATCCGGACAAGTGTGCTGCAGAGCTCTACGCTCAAGCCACGCGTCTCTGGGCGAAGGAGATGCTCAGGAAGCTCCGAGTCGTCCGCAACTACCGCCAGGACAAGGCACAGTTCGATGTCGCCTGCGAGAAAGCTATCTCCGAGCTGAAGAAGCTCGCTACCTCCTAGACAGCAAGTACGAGTCGAGCTTCGCCGCATGCCAGCAGAGAAGGAAACGTACGGCTACTCTGAAGAGTTCCAGGTCAGCATAGCTGCTCTGTTGCTCAGAGAGCCTACATTCATCCGGGACTACGGAGACGTCGTCGATCCGACGTACTTCGATCATCCTAGTTTGACATCTCTCGTTCGGATCGGAAAGGACTGCTTCGACAAGCATGGCGAAGTTCCCAGCAAGTCTCTTCTGGTAGAGGAGGTTCGTGACTTCTGCACATCCTACCGTGTGCCAAAGGACGACATCGAAGACATCTTGTCGAAGGTAGACAAGGTGTACAAGCAGAAGCTCTTGGATACGAATGCTGTCCGAGAGCGTGTCGTCCGATTCGGACAACGACAGGCGATGCGTCAAGGTCTGGTGCAGATCGCAGAACTGGTCGAGACTGACTCTGGGTTCGATCGAGCTGTCGACATCATTGAAGGTGCTCTGCGTGTAGGATACAATGCTAACGAGCTCGGGCTCTCGTTCATCGAAAGCATTACCGAGATACCCAAGCTGGCCCGTCGTGAAGATCGTGGGTTCGTCCACAAGATCCCGACAGGATTGAAGAAGTTCGACGACCAGACGAACGGTGGTATCGGTCGTGGTGAAATATGGACTGTCCTA
>Ga0180437_10006611_pt1 | contig 15355 bp, 11 predicted proteins | sample SS_ome_4_FD_132410 | JGI IMG/M metagenome (GOLD analysis project Ga0180437, IMG submission 132410) | Hypersaline lake sediment archaeal communities from the Salton Sea, California, USA - SS_3_D_1 metaG | ecosystem: Environmental > Aquatic > Non-marine Saline and Alkaline > Hypersaline >...
CCGCGCGGTGGAGCAGCCCGGTGGCCGGCGAGTATCACATCAACGCGCTGTTGCAGGACAGCGCCGCCGCGCGCGAGGAGGTCGTGGTGCGCGTCGGCGGTGAGGAGATCGGTCGATTCGTCGCAGCCTATGACGACGGCGACCTGCACCTCTTCAGCACGCAAAGCCCCGTCGCGCTCACCCGCGGCACCGAGATTGAGTTCGTCGCTCCTGAGCCCGCGCAGGACTTCCGCATCTGCGAGGTCTTCCTGACCCGCACCGTGCCCGCGCCGGGCGCGTTGCGCGTGATGCACCTCGACACCTGGTGCGATCCGGATCAGACCGGCGACCGCGTTGACGTGGATGTCGTCTTCCTGACGGATCGCCCGGTGCGCGCCGCCGTCGATTGGGGGATGCGTCCGGAGGCGCTCAACCGGCGCGAGGAGGGCAACACCACCACGTACAACCACCGCATCACGCTGACCGGCCTGCTGCGCGGCGAAACGTACTCAGTGCAGGTGGCGGGGATGGAGGGCGCGGAGGAGGCCCGCTCTGAGGTGCTGACCTTCACCGCCGATCGGCTGCGCCCGGAGCGGTGTGGCGTGGAGCGCGCCTGCGTGGCGGTTCAGATCAGCGACATGATGATCGGACAGCGCCCCTCGTGGCCGGTCTACGGCGGGATCCCGATCGCGGACGGCGACCTCTCCTCCGCCGAGCACGCGAGGCTGCTCGACGCCGATGGCAACGAGGTCGCGGCCGGCTTCACCGAGCTGGGCTGGTGGGGCAACGGCAGCGTCAGGTGGCTGCTGGTGAGCCTGCTGAGCGAGCAGAATTCCGGTCCGGAGTACACGCTGGAGTTTGGCGCGCAGGTGCAGAACCCTCAGGTCGCCAACGGCATCAAGGTCGAGGAGAGCGCGGCTGGCCTCCGCGTCACCACCGATCTGCTGCAGGCAACTCTCTCCCGCGAGCGCTTCTCCCCGCCGGGCGAGGTGATCGTCGATCTCAACCGAGACGGCGTCTTCGCCGAGGACGAGGTGCTGGTGCGCGACAGCGGCGAGGGCCTCGTGCTGATCGACGGCGAAGGCCGGCGTTTCAGTTCGGCTGGTGCGGCCCCGACTCGTCTCGAGGTCGAGGAAGCGACGCCGGTGCGCACGGCCATCGTCGCGGAGGGGCCGCTGACCGGCGAATCAGGTAAGCTCATGAGCTACCGCGTGCGCATGTACTTCTACCGAGGCTTCGCGGGTATCCCGACGGTGGTCAGCCTCATCGCCGACGAGGGCGATTCGGGCCGCCCGCCCCACCTGACCGCGTTCAGCAGCTTCACGCTCCCGCTGAGCCTCGGCTTCGAGGGGCAGGCGGCGGAGGCGGGCCGCTGGGTGCAGAAGGACGTGGACCGCTACGTCATCGAGCGTGACGGCGCCCGCGAGGAGCACGATGGTGCCGGCAGCAACCTCGCGACCGTTGCCGACGGCGCGCGCTCGGTCTCGGTCGTCATCCGCGACTTCCGGGAGTTGTACCCGAAAGGCTTCAGCGTCGAGCCGGGAGCCATCGACGTCGAGATGTTCCCTGAGCTGCCCGAGGACAGCTACGTGGAGCACCAGGATGATGTGATGATGCTGACGCGCAATTACTACTGGTTCCGCGACGGCACGTATCAGGTGCCCGCGGGGACCGCGCCGAGCACCGAGATCCTGCTCTACTTCGGCGACGTCGGCGGCGAGGCCGCTGGTACGGTCGATGAGGCGTGGCAGAGCCTTGCGCTGCTGACCGCGAGCCCCGAACACTACTGTGGCACCGGTACGTTCGGGAGAATCCTCCCGCAGGAGGCGGGGCTCTTCGATGAGTTCGACCGCTTCGTGCGCGAGTCGCTGGACGACTACGAGCGGCGGATGGAGTCGGGACGCTGGTACAGTTGGATGAACTACGGCGACTGGTATGGCGAGCGCGGCGGGAACTGGGGCAACCTGGAGTACGACCTTCACTGGGGCCTCAGTCTGCACTTCGTGCGCACCGGACAGATGCGCTTTTTGCGGCAGGCCCTGCTGGCGGCGCGGCACTGCGCTGACATCGACATCATCACCTCCTCGGAGCGACCGGAGATCCTCGGGATCAACAAGGAGCACGCGCTCAATCACACCGGCGGCTACGGGCTGCCCCGCCCTGAGGGTGTGACGGCATGGTTCGTGGACGGCCTGTGGAACTCCGGGCATATGTGGACGCAGGGGACGTACACGGCCTACGCCCTCACCGGCGACCGTCGCTTCGGTGACGCGGCCGAGTTGGTCGCGAACTGGATGGCCGGGCCCTTCGCACAGACGCTCGAGCAGTGGCTGGACCGTAACTACGGCTGGATGACCCTTGGCGTGCTGGGCTCGCACAACGTGCGCGGCAATCCTTTCCACCTCAACGCCGCACGTCTCTTCGCGATGCACATCGTCTCGAAGCTCGACCCCGGTGTCGGCGGCCTGATCCGACCGGTCGGGGAGTGCACTCACGAACCGAAGCACATGGGCGGTAAGAGCTTCATGGGCGGGGTGGTGATGAGCGCGCTAGACGAACTGGACAGAATCGAGCCGGACGAGCGCTATCGCGCCGCGCTGGTCGGGATCGCGGACTGGCTCCATGCGGTAATGTACCAGCCCGAGTGGGGAACTTTCGCCTATGCAGAATGCCCCACCTATACGGAACAACGGGGCAGCCTCGAACTACGTGTCGCCCGCGGTCTTGCGCGGGCCTACGAGTTTACTCAGGGCGGGCACTACTTCGATATGCTGGAGCCGCTGGCGCAGCGGATACTCGAGGGCAGCGGCACCGGCATTGGCAAGGGCTTCGCAGGCTCGATCCGCCAGCCTCCCTATGCGCTCAGTGCGCTGGCGCGCATGGGCATCCGCGAGCTGACCCCAGGAAAGGCCGCCGCGGGAAACTGTCACACCACCCCCACCATCCAACGACGGTCCGGGAGATCGGGAAGATGACCCAACGCGAACGCTACCGCAGGATCACCCACGGTGAAAAGGTCGATCGCCTGCCATACGTCTTCGGAGGACCGCGCGCCTCAACCTTCGCCGCGTGGCGCAAGCAGGGTCTCTCCGAGGAGCAACAGCTTAACTGGGACAGCTTCATCGGCAGCGACGTCTTCATGGGAGTGGGTAAGTTCTACACCGGCATCCACCCGCTCTTTGAAGAGCGCCTCATCTGCGAAGAGGGCAACAAGCGCATCTGGGTGGATGGCTGGGGCGCCACACGCCAGGACGCCATCGACCAGCCCACCCCCGGCTTCGCCACCCGCCGCTGGCTCGAATTCCCCGTGAAAGACTGGGATGGCTGGGAACGCATCAAAGAGCGCCTCGACCCCCACGCGCCCGAGCGCACCCGGCCCGTCAGCGCCGAAGAGATCCCGCCAAGCCTCGGGCCCGACGGTTACGGCCGGCATAAGGCCGGAGGAAGCTACTGGGGCGACAACGTCGAGCAGTGCAACATAGCCGACGTGCCCGTGCGCCTCACAATCCCCGGAATCTACTGGGGCATTCGCGACTTCTGTGGCATGGAGGGTCTCTCGATCCTCTTCTACGACAAGCCCGACCTCGTCCATGACATGTTCGAGCACTGGACGTACATGCTCACGACGCTGCTCGATGACCCGTTGCGGCAGATAAGGGTCGATGAGCTGGTGCTCAACGAGGACATGGCCTTCAAGGGCCAGTCGATGATGAGCCCGCCGCTGATGGAGGAGTTCCTGCTGCCGCGCTACCGCGAGCTCTGCCGCTTCTTCAAAGAGCGCGGGGTCGAGGTGGTGGTGATGGACTCGGACGGCTTCAACTACCAGATCCTCGACGTGATGTACCCAGAGACCATCGACGGCATTCAGCCGATCGAGATCGCCGCGGGCAACGATCCGGAGGAGATGCTGCAACGCTGGCCGGGCATCTTCATCCACGGCGGCGTGGACAAGCGGGAGCTGGCGAAATCGCGGCAGCGTCTGCGCTCGGAGGTTGCCTCACGCTACAGCAGCGCGTGGGAGCACGGGGGCTTTGTCCCGCACACCGACCACGGCGTTCCGCCCGACATTCCACTCCGCAACTTCCTCTACTACGTGGAGCTTGCGAAGGGCTTCTGCAACGGCGAGGACCTCGAGCGCTACGAGCCGCCTTGTGAGCTGGAGCAGCAGCTTGGGCCGATCGAGGAGATGTTCGACCCACACTCGGCGATCGCGCTGGCCTACGGGGCGGACGACGAGGAGAGTTGACGGCGGCGCCCTGTCGCTAGGGAAGGGAGGGCTTCCCTGCCCGCCCGCGCCGTTTGCGAAGATGGACGGCGGACGGCAACGGCGCCCCTCCCTGGTTCTCGCGCCGCAGGCTCGGGCGCTGGGAGAAGCCGGTCTCATCGACGAAGATCACTGTCGCTACGGCGTCCATTACCCGTTGTCTTGTGCGCGGCCAGTCGTCAGCGAGTCATTGCTCAATGGCCGCTTGATCACGCTCTTTGGCTTGACGGGTGGGGCGCTGGCAGCTCCAGCCCATTCCGTACAGGACCTTGAAGACATGGCTGGGATGATACTGCACGTCGAACAGCTTGGCAGTCAACTTCGTGATCCGTTCCAGTTCGGCCCCAGTGTGTCGGACCCAGTAGCAGCGCGTCCCGGCGACTGTTCTGACACTGCGCCCTTAACTGAATCGCCCGACCGCATCTTCCTTGAGTGACAGCCATTGCTTCGGAGTCCACTTTGGGTATCGACTGCAAGCTCGCTTTCTCATGGCAGCCTGCTCGATACCGCAGTCAAATCCTGTTTGTCATGCAAAGATCAATAGTAGCTGGCGCATTCCAGAGAGGGTGCTTGGCGTGAGAAGCGAATGGCTGATTGGTCGGCTCCGCCACTGGCGACGCCCAGTGTTGCCCATAGCGGCAGCCGCTCTGATGACCCCGCGAACGGAGGGCGGATGAATGGAGCACGTCGTCGTCTACCACGAGACCGGCAGATTTGCCGGATGGCCCGCGAACAACGGCCTCTGGAGTTGGGACGACGGGGAGGTTGTGGTGGGCTTCACCCGTTCGTTCTTCGAAGAGAAGCCCGGCCACAGCGATCGTCCACCGCGTGAGAACCTGCTGGCTCGCAGTCTCGACGGTCATCACTGGGCGGTGGAAAAGCCGCAGGGGTTCTTCCGCCTTGATGCCGTATACGCAGACCGTGAAGAGGCTCTCGAACTCATCGAGTCCACGGCACCCTTCGACTTCTCGTCGGACGGCTTCATGATGCGGGTGGTGGGGGCGCACTACCATGGTGCCGCTGAGCCTCGCGGGGCCTTCCTGTGTTCCCGGGATCGCGGCCGCTCATGGGAGGGGCCTTTCGCATTTCGGGTGAGGGACCTTCCTCCGGAACTCCGGCCGGGAAAGGGCGCTCGATGGACGGCACGCACGGACGTCGTGCTGCTCGGCCCCAATGACGCACTCGTACTCTGCTCGGCCCGATGCGACGAGTACGTTCCGTCCGACCGGGTGTTCGCCCTTCGCACGACCGACGGGGCGCAGACGTTCAGCTTTGCCAGCTGGGTGGTTCCTCCGGCCGATCCCTACCGGGCCGTCATGCCCGCGACCGTGCAGCTCGACAACGGCGATCTCGTGACGGCCATCCGCCGTCGTCAGATCGATGGCGATAAGTGTTGGATTGACGCATTCGGATCAACTGACGGTGGCCGAACGTGGTCGTTCCGGGGACGTGTCGGGTACACGGGTGGGAGCAACGGCAATCCGCCGGCCCTTGCAGTTCTCGCCGACGGGCGGCTCTGCACCGTATTCGGTGAACGTTGCCGCAGCAAGCTCCTGGCGCGGTACAGCGCCGATGGAGGCCATACGTGGACCGAGGAGACCGTGCTCCGGTCGGACTACCAGCCCGACAGCTCTGGCTTTAGGGATCTCGGCTATCCTCGTCTGACACGCCGGCCCGATGCGTCTATGCTCGCGATCTACTACTGGGCGACCAGTCTGCGTCCGGAACCGCACATTGCCGCAACGATGTGGCGTCCGCAGGCCACACCGAGCGTGCATATCGCCCAGCACCTCGAGTTGGTCAGTGTATCTACAGATATGCCATATGAACTGGATATCGCGGACGCCGGGGTGTGTGCATATATTGACCGCGACTACGTCATCACTGAGCTTCCGCAGCGCCTGTGCAACGCGACACTGCTGCGGACAGCCAACGAGGACGACCGCGTTGACGCCGCCGACCACGTCGTGCTCGAACTTGAAAGGCCCCATATTCTGACAGTCGCGCTGCGCGTCGAGGGCACTTCGCTGCCCGGCTGGCTGTTCGAGTGGGAGGACTCCGGCGAGCGACTGTCCACCACGGATACTCGTAGCGGTGCGGACTTCCGACTGTACCACCGCCGCGTTTCTTCAGGACGCGTGATGCTGGGTGGGACAGAGCGGGATGCTACCGGCATTCCGGGTGCTTGGTTCGCATTCGCGACGCCCGACTAGGTCAGGTGTAAACAGCGGAGCAATCTGAAGGCGCGTGGCGGAGCAAAGTGAAGGTGACTGCTCACCGTGTGGTGTCGGGTGCGCTGTAGGAGCAGGCTGTCGTCACTAGAGGGGCCGAGGGCGTCGGTGAGCGTTTTGAGGGCATCATGGCCCCATGTTTTCGGGCCGTCTGCAGCACCGTCGTGACGGTCGCGTAGGCCTCTGTGCCGCACGTCGAGCTGAAGCTGCCGGAGACTTTGCGATGTCTACCACGGTCTTGCGCAAAGCTCGCTCCGAGGCGTTGTTGTCGGCAGGCACGTCCTCGCGGTGGAAGAAGGGCCAAGCGGCCTTCGCGGTTCTTGCAGTAGCGCTTCTGCAGGCGTCGTCCGTTTCTGCCGCTCGCTCCTCGGCCAGTAGGGCGTCGCAGTCGGCCTCGATGCGCCGTACCTGGGCCGCAGACAGGTCTTCGGGCAACTCGTCGAGACACGCATCAAGGCGCATGGCGCGTCTGAACAGATGCTGCATTCGCCAGCACAAGCCGCAGCGCTCGGCGTCAATGCCGTTATTCAAGGTCCCGCAACTGGTGGGCCATGCACAACTGTCGCCGCTGTGCGGGAGCCTTCATCTGGGCGCTGAAGCAGTCACTGACCCAGACCTGAGAGCGGGCGTCGCCCACGACCTGCTCGATCCCGCGTGCGCCTCGGCTGTCGGCGATCAGATGGTAGCTGGCCTCGGAGGTCTCAAAGACCCAGTGCCTCTGATTGTTGCAGTCAGCGTGGGCTCCGGTCTCATCGCACCCGATCACCGGGCTGGCCCGGATGCTCTCGCGTTACTGTCCCGCTCGCGACTGCAGACTCTCGGGTACGCGGCGAACGATGCTGGCAATCGCGCCCTGACTGATCTAAAGGCCGAAGAGCTGTGCCATCAACTGCTGCAGATGCTCTGAGGAGATGTGCTGCACGTGCTGCAGATAGGCCGCCAGCGCCTCGATGCGTGGGCCGAGGCTCGGTCGAGGCTCCAGACCGGGTGGGTAGTCGTCCCGATGGATCTCGCCGTGGACCGGGCAGGTGATCTCATAGCGACGGCCCTCGATCACCACCGGCCGCAGGGGAGGTATCTCCACCACCCGAGTGCGGCCGACCTCTCTACCGGCCAGATCGGACAGATCGGCGCCGCGATCATCGCAGTAGGTGGGCCGACACTGCAGCATGATGTCCGGCTCCTGCCGGCGGCGAGAGTAGTCCTGATGGCCCTTCTTCGGACCACGTCTGGCCCAATTCGGCAACCACGGTCGGGCTTGCGGCTTTCCGAGGAAGCAACGGAGGAGTTGGCCTGGTCTTTCGGCGGGCCGGTGAGCGGGTCTAACTGGGCCTCCAACTCGGAGACGTAGACCTGAGGTCGTTCGATGGTCTACTGTTGGCGCAGGATGATCTCGATCAGTTCGTCCTTCGACAACTGCCGAAGCTGCTCGCGGGCCATGCCCGACATGACTGCGGCTCCTGATGTGATGGTGGCTGCGAGTGTGAGCTTCAGTATTGAAGACAGACATGAGCGGGGGAGTTCCCATCCTTGGCAATTCCTCGGGGCGGGGGGGTAACCGTACAAACGACAGAAGTAGCTAGGTGAGTAGGTACAGGAGGAGGGCCCAATGCAGATCGAACTTAACAACGTGCGCTGGTCCAGTCCCAGGGACGAGCTGTTCTTCTCACCAGGCGTGCAGAACGTGCTCACCGTGAGCCCTGACCGGGACGCGCTGGAGGTGACGCGTGTCGAGATCGTCGTCGAGAAGACGCTGCCCGACGACCGCACAGAGACGCTGCGGGCCACCGTGGACGCGGGCGGCTCGGCCGAGTTCGTTCTGGGGCCGATGGCGCAACCGGCGGTCTTCGAATACGAGGCCGGCGTGGTGTACCAGCGCGGCTATACGCTCCGGGTCACGCTCCGGCCGGTTGACGGCGGTGACCCGATCGCCGACGTGAGCTTCTACCAGGACCTGGCGGTGCCGGCGCACACCCGGCATGATCCAGACGGGCCATGGCAGATCGCCGAGGCGCGCGATCCCGCCACCGCCGGACAGCAGCGCCTCACCCCGGGCGATCAGCGCCGCGTGGTCTATTGGGGTGGCTTCGGCGTCAGCGCGCCGCTGTGGTTGGAGCTGTCTGATGCGGTCATGCTCGACCTTGACGCCTTCGTGGTGAAGTGCCGACTCAATAAGGGCGCGGTCGTCGAGAGCATGCGCTGTCGCCTCCGGATCTCGGACGCAGATGGCGACGTGCGCATTGACGAAGATCTCACGCTTTCGTTGAGCGTTGTCTCGACCGATGCCCCCGGCGAGTGGATCAGCAGGGAGCACGATGTCACCGACTGGCCGCCTGGTGAGTACACGGTGGCGCTGTATCCCGTAATTGACGGGCAGGTGTGGGAGGAGGGCCCGGAGGTCACCTACAGGCGGTGGGAGGCGGACCCGAACGCGGTGCAGATCAGCCACCTCGCGCCCTGGACGCTTCAGCGGGATCCGGACAGAGATGAGCTTCTTATCGAGGACATGCGCTACGCATGCGACCAGTGGGCCGAGGGGCTTCCGGAAGGATGGGAGTTCGCCGAGGTCGGTGACGGCATCGCCCTGCTCTCGCCCGGAAGTCAGGCCACTGAGCCGGTGGAGCTCCGGCCGTCGCTGTCGGGTCATTACGCGGTCTTCGCGCAGGGATACGAGGAGTGCCTCATCCAGTGCGGCGAGTCCGAGCTGATACGGTTTCTCACACCAGTCGTTCACGGCGTGCCACTGGGCATCGCCTTCACGGAGGTGTTCATCTGCGCGGCGGACCTCACCGACGCCACGGTCAGCATCTTCCCCTTCGACCGCCTCGGCGAGCCGGACTCGGGGCTCCAGCGTCTTCGCCTTGTGCCGGTCACTGCCGAGTCCGTCCGCGAGCTCTACCAGGCCACCTCCAGACCGCCCGTACCGTTGTATGGCGTGAACGACTGGTGCGAGTACCTCCATGATTCTGGGGCGGTCAGACTCCAGCCGGATCAGTTCGCGACGATCCTCGCAGGTCAGGCGGAGATCGGGCTGCGCACGATCGCCTGGTGCGTGGGCAGATCGTGTGTTGAGTACCACAGCGATCTCGAGAACACCACCCGCTTCCCGGGAGTGCCTCTTGACGAAGCCCGGAAGACGTTCGATGAGGCCGATTGCTTCCGCGGCAGAGCCACCATGATCAACCAGTATCGGCCGCTGCAGACCGTCTACGGTCTTCGGAGCGAGCTTGGCGTGCAGATCTGGCCGTGGCTGGCGATGCAGCGGCACTACGGGAGCGCCGCCGGCGGCATCTTCGCCTCCGAGTTCTTCAGGTCCAATCCCCAGTGGTGGCGATGGCGCAAATATCACCCCAGCGGCGATGAGGCCCGCCGGGATTCCAGTGAGGTCTGCTACTACTTCCCCGAGGTCCGCAGGGAGCGCGTGGACATCTTGGCGGAGGTCGCCGAGAGGGGCGCCGACGGACTGCTGGTGGGCTGCTGCCGGCAGGTGCCGATGCTGCTGTATCACCCGGAGATGGTCGCCGAGTACGAGGAGACCACGGGCGTCAATCCGCTGGAGATCGCCGCCACCGACGCCGAGGAGTACGAGCGCTGGATCCGCTGGCGGGCCGACTTCTTCACCCAGGTGCTGCGCGACCTGAACCAGCGCCTCCGGCAGGTCGAGCAGCAGCAGGACCGGCGGATACCGGTGGCCGTGCGCATCCCGTCCTCGGGTCTGTTCTATAACCTCGCTGCCGGGCTGGATGTCAAGCAGTGGCTGGAGGAGGGCCTGGTCGATCAGCTCCAGCTCGATCCGCTGGAGATCTGGGGCGGTCGCGGCAGTCATGACGTGCGGCCCTACCTGGAGCTGGGCCGGCAGTATGGCATACCGGTCATCGGCGGCATGGGCTCAAGCTGGCGTTGGCAGCCCATCGTGGCCCTGCACCGCGCTCGGGGGCTGTTACAGGAGGCAGTGGACGGCGTCGAGATCTACGAGACGGAGCTCATGGCCCGGTGTGGCAACCACCGCTGGGCCATTCCGATGTTCGGGGACCTGGAGCAGCTCGAGCGCTATCTGGAGACCACCAACGCCCAGGCCTGCTACCCCATCGGCGCCGCCAACGCCCACCTGGGGCATGACAACCACTCTCGCTGGCACAGCCCGCGGCTGCTATGGACGGTGTGGGGCCGCGAGCCTCTGAGCTTGTAGCCTGCGGGTCGGCAGCCTGCTCCATCCTACTCGCCTCCGAGATGATTGCTCGCTCCGGAGGCCATGGTCAACCCGATGGTGTCGTCACAGGTCCCTGTGGGACTCCCGCAGCCTGATCCCACCGGCGTGGTCGAAGCACTCCGTCTGCGACGGGATCTCTGAGATGTCCCGAAGCGCTGGCACCATCTGCGGTGTGAAGCAGGCGAAGCTGACCGGTTCCTCCGCCCGGTGATAAGGCCTGAGACGACAGTTCGCCAGGCACCGGCCACATCACGTAGTCCCTTTCGCGCAGGAGCCGCACCAGCTCCGCAGTGTCGGCACCTCCGGGACCACCGGCTCGTGTTTCCCTGCGCTCAAACGGCATCTGCACCCGGGGATGTCCCCGGGTGCAGCACTTAAGTTATCGCAAATCAGGTGCGAACTACACCAGGCCGATCTCCTCCGGCATGCCCCGCAACTCAGCCAACTGCTCATCCGTGAGGCTGTAAAGGGGCTTGCGATGCCAGCGTTGGGCGATGCCGCAGTTTCCAGCGCCGCGTGCATGCCGGGCCGAAAGCCGGGGAAGGACAGCACGGCCTTGAAGAACGGCTGACACGTTATGGAACAAAGTCGCCGTCCAGCCCCGAGGAGCCTTCGCAATCGATCGTTTCGACAGAGACTGTCGTTGACGTTTGCGACCGTACTGAGCGTATGTGTTTTGGTGCCCGCAGCCGCCCAGGACGCTCAGCAGGCAAATGCGGCGTGGCAGACAGGGCGGAGCCATCGCCGGATGCCAACGAGGAGCGCTGGCGTGCTGCAGCGGATACACCACTTCGACCTGGATGACGACGGCTACGTGGATCTGTTGATCTGCACCAGCCAGGAGTATTCCGAGAGCCCGCCCGCCTACGTTTACCAGGATGTGCTGGGAGAGACCCATAGAACAGAGCTGCCCGCCGATGGGGCTGTCTTCGCCGAGATGGCCGACCTCAACGGGGACGGCTACGACGACCTGGTGCTCTCGCGGGTCTACGATTGCATCCGGTACGACCTCAACGCCATCATCTACTACGGGCCGCCGGATGGCCTCACTGAGGCGCTGCACCAGCGGCTGCCTGTGCCCAGAAGCACCTCGGTGGCGCCAGGCGATTTCACCGGAGATGGCCGGCTGGACCTAGCGTTCACGAGCCACGGTCGGCTTCGGATCTTCTCGCAGACCGATCTGGGCTTCGAGCCCAAGCGTCATACGGACCTGGGCGTGAGGTGCGAGCAGATGACCGCCGCGGACATCGACGCGGACGGCTAACGGGCACTGACGCGAGCCTGCGCTACTCCACCGCCAGCCTGAACCAGCGGATGTTGGAGACGCACTGCTCGTAGCACCAGAATGCGACGAAGATGTCTCCATCCGGGAGGCCAATCACGCAGGGAGCACCGAACCGCAAGACATTGAAGTTCGCCACCATGTCATCGGTTGAGCTGGTCAGGCCCTCCGCCGCGGCGCCCCAGACCGGGGCCTGCTGGAGGGTCTCCCAGCGGCCGTCCTCGACGCTGATCAGCGCCGCCCACAGGCCGCTGCGATCCATCCTGCGGTAGATCGCCAGCACTCGACCGTCCTCAAGGGCAAGCACGGCCATAGTCTGTCCCTGCAGGCCTGTGGAGGTCGGTTCCGACCAGGTCAGGCCGCCATCGTCGCTGAGGACATACTGATTCGGCAGATCCTCCCCGGCCTCCTCATTGTAGGCCCACGCCACGGCCAGGAGCGTCCCATCAGCCATCTGTGCAATCTTGGATTCCCAGTAGATGACCTCCCCCGCCGGGTCGCTCATGACCTCCACGTACTGCGGCCAGCTCGCGCCATCGTCCTCCGAGAGGAAGGCCACCATCTTCATGCCACTGGGCTCTGAGCCGTCCCACCCACGCCAGGTTGACGTGGGCAGCAGCCAGCGCCCCTCGCTCAGAGGCACGATCGGGCTGCACAGCTCGAAGGATGGCCCGACCAGCGGCGGACTAATGGGCGTCGGCGGAGACCATGTTCGGCCCCCATCCTTTGAGCGCAGCAGCCAGAACCGCGTGGGGACGAAGCCCAGCGTGTCGGGATTCGTCAGGCCGTCGTGGGGATGACCGCTGCGGTCGCACTCGTTGACCAGTGCCACGATCTCCCCGTCCGGGGCGACCATGAGACGGGCCGACTCCGAGGTCAGCTCCCGACGGCGGTAGAGCTCGCCCTGGAACTCCCATGTCGCTCCGCCGTCAGTGCTGCTCGCTAGGTGGCTGTGCATGTCCACGGACTCAAAGGCCTCCGCCAGCGCGAGCGAGGCCAGCATCTCGCCGTCATCGAGGGCGACCACCGACGGGAAGATGGCGTGGATGGCGCGCACATGCGGCTTGGGATTGCGGTAGATGAGACCCGTATCGAGCACCCGTGTTCCGGCCATGGTATGACCCTTTCTGGTAGTCGGCGTTACTCCTGTGCTGCGGTCTCCGCCTCGTCGAGACAGGCCTGTGCCTTGGCGGCGGTACCAAGGCATCAGAGTGTGCTGAAGTCCGTGGGTCCGTTGAAGATGTCCACGCCGTCGGCCCCGTGTGCGTGCCATCGGAGCGCCCGGCGGCAGTGATCGACCTTCGAGAGACTGCCACGCTCCCGTTTGACCTTCTCCCCGCGCGCCAGCCGCTTGTCCTCCTTCGGTGTGAGGTGATGGCCCGAGGTGGTGGCCTCCTCGCCGAACAGCAGCGTGCAGTCGGTGCCCTCGAGCATCTCCACAAAGGGCTGCAGGCCAAACTCGAACCCGCCGAGCCCGTGCTCGGACACGATCAGCATGTCCAGCAGACCCTCGTCGATCTAGGTCTCGATATCCAGCTCCTGCTGCAGATAGTTGCGATGATCGACCCGTGCTGAGATGCGCAGCGGGTGCCCCAGTCGGCCCTCGGCGTCGTCCAGCCGCTGGCGGAGCTCCCACACGAACTGGGTCATGAACTGCGCCCGATAGCCCCACCACTTCTCCGGCTCGGGTCCCAACGGCTCCACGCCGTACTCCGCCTCGAAGCCCTTCACCAGCACCGGCTCGAAGCCGTTTCGCGCTTGACTGGCTGTGGCCTGCCATGCAGAGACTACCTGGCAGGTTTCTTCGTGGTGGGGTTGACAGGGCGGTGCGTGTTTGCTATGATAGCTCTATGTTATTGCTATAGCACTGAAATGTCAAGGGGTGGTGGATGTGCCGCCCACATTACCCAGACAGGCGGCTGCGGCGCTGCGAGAGCGGATCCTGACCGGGCAACTTCCGAAGGGGGCCCGTCTGACTGAGCGGTCGCTGGCAGAGGAGCTGGGTATCAGCCCCACCCCCGTGCGGGAGGCGCTGCAGCAACTCCAACACGAGGGGCTGGTGGAGGTGGTCCCCCGGGTGGGGACCTTCGTGCGCAACACCTCCCCCGAGCGGGTGCTGGAGCTGTTCGAGATCCGGGAGGCCCTGGAGAGCAAGGCCGCCGAGCTGCTGGCCGGTCGGGCCACTGAGACCGAGCTGGCCGTCCTCGAGCGGCTCGCCGAACGCCGGGACTGCCCCCGCCCTGACGACGACCGGCCGGAGTTCTATCGGACGGATGGCCAGTTCCACGAGTTCGTGCTGGACCACTGCGGCAACGAGGAGCTGGCGCGGAGCGTGCGGACTATGGGCATCCTGGGCCAGTGCCTGGGGTGGACGGATTTCTTCATAGAGCCTGATGAGCCCGGCGATCCCGATCACCGCGAGATCGCTGCGGCCATCGCCAGTGGCGACCCCGAGCGGGCGGCGCAGACCATGGGCCAGCACATACGTCACGTCGCGAAAGAAGTCGCCATGGCGGCGGCGCTGAAGTTGCAGGAGACGGAATTCTCGAAGTCGAGGTACGGGTAAGGGCCTGCCGGTTCCCGTGGAGAACTGTGAACGGTTGGTGGGAACGCACAGATTTCATGTCAGAAACGGGCTGCACCGGGCCGCAAGGCCCGTCCAACAGCAGGAGGATAAGGAGGCAGCACGATGTTGGCACGGCGAAGAGGTTTCACTCTGATTGAATTGCTGGTGGTTATCGCGATCATCGCGATCCTGGCGGCAATTCTGTTCCCGGTCTTTGCTCGGGCCCGGGCGAAGGCGCGTCAGGCGAGTTGTCTCTCGAACCTCAAGCAGATCGCCATCGCAGACGCAATGTACACACAGGACTACGATGAGCGGCTGGCCGCGTACTTTATATTCCCGGGCGGCACCCCGGACGGCGCGTACTACTACTACTACGACGAGATGCTGGCTCCGTACATGAAGAACCAGGAGCTCTGGGATTGCCCCGACGACACCGGAGCCCAAGACCGGGACTATGGGCCCAATTACTCGGACACCGGTGTGCCGAATCCCGTGACGGGCGACGGCTACCTCTACTGCTTCCAACCGATCGCGATATTCGACTACCCCGCGGAGGTGGCAATCTACGGGGAGACGCAGGGGTACTTCTGGCGGTACAAGAGTGGCGGCGTTGAAAGGCTAGTTTACCGCCATCCGCGAGACCAAGGGAACAATTGGAACTTCCTTGACGGCCATGCCAAGTGGCTCAGTAAGGGCTTCGTAGCCGGCGAAGCCGCCAACTGGCCCAACAGCCACTTCCTGCGCGGGCGCGATTGAGGCGAGATGGACAAAGCTGTACAGTCAGACGGCAACGATGCGCGGCCCTGCGGCTCTGGGTTGGCCG
>Ga0180437_10006612_pt1 | contig 15353 bp, 13 predicted proteins | sample SS_ome_4_FD_132410 | JGI IMG/M metagenome (GOLD analysis project Ga0180437, IMG submission 132410) | Hypersaline lake sediment archaeal communities from the Salton Sea, California, USA - SS_3_D_1 metaG | ecosystem: Environmental > Aquatic > Non-marine Saline and Alkaline > Hypersaline >...
ATAAAAGAAAGAACCAAGCAACGCGACACGCCTAGGCCCCCAACTTTCCTGCCACTTTCCCCCTAAAATCGTCGCAAAAACAAAGAAAGCGACTGTACATCCAAAAATGACATTGGTCTGAAATGCTGAAAAAGCAAATGCTTGTCGCAATGCAGGCACATAAGCACTCCATCCATACATGCTTCCGCCTAAACAAATCTGTATCAAAACAGAAACGATGAGAACAACCATCCCTTTATTAGCATTTGGCAAACACCCTTCGCGCATTGTATTTATACTCAAGGGATACCTCCTTCAATTTTATTTATAGATATTTTCTCAAGGCTTAAGCTTTTAAGGCAAGACCAGGCTTGGCTTTCTTGCGCAGTTGCTGCAAAATTATAGCAACAGTGAGCAGACAGAGCGCACCAATCAAAGTTGGTGCCAACGTGTGAATTCCCAAAAAAAGGCCTCCAATAGCTGGACTTAAGCCCAGCCCCAACGACTCTGCCGAAGCATAAAATCCCATAATCTCACCTTGCTTATCTTTTGGAGCCATTGCAGAAACACATACAGCCATAACAGGAAAGAGAAAGGCAGCCGCACAGTTTGCAAGTGGAATGAGAAAATAATAATACGCTTCATAATACACAAACAAAACAGAGACCAGACATAAAAAAAGAACGCAAGAAGCCCGTCCGCTTAAAATGAGAGGATCCACTCTTCGTAAAATAGGACCTACCAAAAATGTACAGGTTAAGACATAGCAAAAACCAGCTAAAGCATATAGATGACTTACCCTATCAGTGCCCATATGAAAATATTTAATCCATACAACAGGAATCAAATCACAATAGAGCGACCATCCAAAAGCAAATAAAAAAGTACTGAGAAGTAGCAGAGGAATGCTCTTCGCATGAGCAAAAAGATCAAATAGACGCGAACTCGACCTCTCTTGTTGTACATTTCGAACGCATGTTTCAGGAAGCCAAAGAGCATTGACAATAAAGCTAAATATTAAGACTAAATCTGCAGCAGCAAATGGCCGAACAAAACTTTCTGCTTCAAAAAGCCGAGTTCCTGCCAAAAAACCTCCTATCAGAGGGCCGATCGCAAATCCTGTTCCAAAAGCTGAATGGATCCCCGCAATTCGTCTTCCTTTCTCTTCAAATGAACTTATGTCAGCAATGCACGCATTGACAACTCCATAGCTAGCCATTGAAATTCCTATACATATCCGCGAAAGGAAAAGCAGAGGGAGAGATTCCAAAAAAATAGCCCATGTTGCTATCAAATACCCAATTACACCGCCAAAAAGACAAAATAACATAGCAGGTCTTCGTCCATATTTGTCTGAATATTTCCCAATAAATGGAGAAACAAGCATCTGTGTAAGTGATGCGATAGACAAAGAAAGACCAAGATAAAACCCTCGTAAAACCTGCGAAGTTTCCGCAGGAACAAAATGCCGGCCTTCGCCAAAGAGTAAAGTTGAAAAAAGAGGAAAGGTAAGCGCAAGGCCAATGCCGTCAATAAAAGCTATCAAAAGTAAAAATAAAAATGGTCGGCGAGACATAAAAACCTTATAAATCTTTTTTTATTTTAACAGAAATACGCTTAAAATTCAAAACTAAAGAAATTTTTAGGCGATTTTTCTTACTCGACGAGCATAGACCCAAGAGAAAAACACGAACAGTCCTCCAAGAGCAACAGGCATCATAACATGGAAACCAACAAAAAGCCCTGATGTTAAAGGACTTAGACCCAATCCAAATCCTTGAACCCCAGCGTAAATACCCATTATTTTCCCCTGATTTTTACCATCAGAAAGAGTGGAAACAGCTGTTGCTGTTACAGGATATAAAATTCCCGCAAAGACATTTTGAAGAGCTAGTTCAAAGAGATAAACTATCTCTGAATTGAATATGAACATGATCCAAAGACATACAAAAAGCAACAAAGCAGCTATTTCAAATAAAAGTAATGGATTTATCCTCTTCAACAAGGGTCCGGTCATAAATGAACATGTAGCTACAAGCCAAAATGAGGCATAAGCAAACATAAGCCCTACATGCTCTGCAGCTAATTCAAAATGAGCCATCCACCAAACTGGAATCAATTCAATATAAAAAGACCAGCCAAAGAAAAATAAAAATGTTGCAAGTAAAAGTTTTAGTATTCGTTTATTTAAATTTCTCACTTCAGAAAATATTGAAATATTCGATGTGATATTCTCTTTTTTTCTGGTCTCTGGCACACATATGATAACCAAAAAAAGCGCCGTTAAAAGAAGCAGGCTTGAAATATAAAACGGTCGAGCAAAGCTTTCTACACCAAAAAACCGATCGCTAGCCAGCAATCCCCCTAAAAGCGGGCCAACAGCAAAACCGCTTCCATATGCTGAATTAATCCAAGCAAATTTCCTTCCGCGATCACTTTCCGTCGAAATATCGGCAATTACGGCATTTGCAAGGCCAAACGTAGCAAAAGGAATACCGATTCCTATTCGTGATACGAAGAGACCATATAAACTCACCTGCTCTACCGCATGTGCAGCAAAAAGATAGGCAACAAAACCAACGCTTAAGCAAAATAAAATTAATGGCTTACGACCAAAGCGATCTGAAAGTTTTCCAAAATACGGTGAAACCAACATTTGTACTATAGGCGCTGTCGATAATAAGATCCCTAGCCAAAGACCCCGTACTGTATCAGATACAGAAGGGTCGAGCAAAAAACCATCAGGATCAAAAAGCATAGCTGAAAACAGAGGAAAAACAAGGCCAAAACCTGTCGCATTAAAGAAAACGACAAAAAACAAAACAAAAAATGCTTTTTTGTGCATAAACCCTTTATTCTTATTACAAATACGCCTGTTTTACCTTTTTACTCACCAATAACAAGTTTGATTTATTTTAGCATAATATTTTTTTTATTTATAAAAGAATTTGACATTCTGTGACATAACATATAGATAGAGAGCGTGTTACAAATAAGGAATATATATGGAAACACATGAAACATCCAGTTTAACGAGAAGTTTTTACCACTCAGAACCAAATCTCGCCGACCTTCAAGGAGTGCCTTTCACCGTTTTACCTAAACGCCCAAAAACCAGTGAATCTCGTTCCAGAAGAAATAGTGGCGACCGGACCGATCCAGATAGCGATATCATACAAAGCCGTCTACTCGTTACTTTAAACCAAAAAATTGAACAGTTAGTCTTAACAAAAGTTATTCCCGAAGACAGCCAGCGCATCAATGATGCCTACTGGTGGATCAAGAATCAAATTTCTTTACGCATTGATCGTTTGCTCCGGTCAACAGATGGCATTACGGGGCGGTGGATTGCTATATCGAAAATAACAGCTACAATCTTAGTAAGAACAGCCCCTGACACACCCCCGGAACCTAAACCCCCCCCCGGAAAGATCTATTTTCGTCAGAACCCTGTTTATGGAACTTTAGAAATCAAGATGCATATAGGACAATTAGGAGAAGGGGGAGAAAAACGCATAAAAGATACATTATGGGTTGATCATGAAGGGGCCCAATCATTTGCCGAACTTGTGCCAAAAAAAGGGCATCGAGCCTATTTTGAACAATTAATCGCAAAAGATATGCCTATTTTAGATCACCTACACCGCCTTCAAATCCCTAATATAGCCTATATAGAGGTAAAAACATTCAAAGATGGTAAAATCTATGCGCTCCCAACATGCCGCTCAGATTTACGTTCATACATAAAAAAAGCACTCGAAACTGACCCAAAAACACTTGACTACTCTCTTACTCGTAAGAATGTAGCCTTAGGGTTAAGTGAAACTCTTATGCTCATGCATGAAAAAGCAGGTATATGTCATCTTGATATCAAACCAGATAATATTTTGTTATATGGATCTCAAAATTACCCGTGTCTCACAGATTTTAGCTCAGGACAATATATAGATATACAAACAAGATATGGTCCTAGAAAGCAATTTTTACCTGGTCCATATACCTTCGGAACACCTGTATATTATCCCCCAGAATTTTTAAGTACTAATCGGATTCCAGTCGATCCATCGGCTGATATTTGGATGTTTGGTATACTCCTGCACATATTACACAAAGGATTTAATCCATTCGCAGAAATTTTACAAAAAGATGAAATTCGTAGACCATTAATAGACATTCGAAAGCTCTTTCGAACATCCATCGTTATTTTACAAACAGAGCTATTATCACAAAAAAAGGAAGACCCTATCAATCCTATTCTCTATTGTCTCTTAGACGTAACCCCCATAAAACGCCTAACTGGAAAAGAAGTTAACACGCTTCTTACTCTCCTCTACCTCTGTTTAGATCAAAATTTCACTGCGCAGCAGCTCTCACTTATTTACGATGGACTTCATCCCGTTCCCAAAGAAAGCCCTGCTTATCAGCTCGCCATGTTGCTAAAGAAAAAAATTCCATCATTTAAAGGTCCAATATCAATGTAATGAAGTATTTTGATACCATGTGTCCAAAGCGGCAAACATCTCAACAGCCTCAACATCTTTTAAACATAGTGGAGAAGAACATTCACGCATCTTAGGACATCTCATTGAAAAAGCAATGCCATATGGACAAAATCCTTGAAACCAACCATGCTGACAACCCTGAGGAGCATATCGCCACGCTTTTGAAGGCCCAAAAATACCAAACGTTGGCGTTGGTGTTGTTCCTGCAAGGTGCAGAACAAAAGAATCTGTGGAAACCACAGCATCAGCCTTATCAATAAGACGTTGGAGAAAAGCAGGATCGGGTTTATAGAGAAGATGACTAGAACCAGGAAATTTTCCAGCCAATAGGTTAACCACTTGTAATTCATAAGAGGTTCCTGCAAGAAAGATAAAATAGGGATTCCAACGATCGCTGGCAAGTTGCAAAAATTGAAACCAGGCTTCTGAAGAAAGCCTTTTGGCCGGCCATTTTGACCCAGGAGAAACAAACCAAATCTTACGCTCATTTGGCCAGCGAACTAGTTCTTCCAATAAATCGCCTTCCTGTTCTGAGAAAAGCTTTAATTGTACCCCCTTGTTCTGAAAAGGCTCCTTATCTTCAAAAAAATGCTGAGCAAACCAAAGGTATTCATCCCGAACCGCAAGATATTTTGGAGGATGAAAACGGCAATTTGTGGTTAAAACATTTAGCTTTTCAGGGGCGCTCTTCAACGAATATCCAATTTTTTTCTTCGAACGAATCGCTCGCGTAACAAGCGCTGATTTACAGTTTCCTTGAAGGTCGAAAAGAAGATCCCATTCCTGAGATTTCAGAATATTTTTTTGTCTCCTCCACTCACAAAAAAAAGAAGGCCATAGAAATAACTTACGAAGACCTCGAGAATCAATCTCTAATACAGTATCCACAAGAGGATGTGCCCTGACAAGAGGAGCAATGTCTTTTTCAACAACCCAACCGATATGCTCTACATTCCGACTCTTCAAATATTCGACAATGGAAAAAGCTTGAACGACATCGCCCAGTGCAGATGTCTTTACAATGAGTACGCGCATAATTTTCTTTTTATGTGTCCAAATAATTGGTGAATAACCAACATCATATCACGTGGAATCGGGGCTGTCCATGCCAGTTCAACCTGATATTGAGGATGAACAAAAGCTATCTTCCAAGCATGCAACATTTGTCTGGCGGGTTGCACAACCCTATGGAAAACTGAAATATATTGGTGATCACCAAGGATCGGACACCCCAATGCCTTCATATGAAGGCGAAGCTGATGTGTTCTTCCCGTTTGCGGCACCAAAAATAAGAGTGATGCGTTCTTCTCGGAAGCTACTACCCGATATTCAGTTACTGCCTGCTTGTTGCCGCCAAGACCGAACCGACCTTCAGAAACTTTTTTAATAGGTTTTTCAATAATACCTTTCGATGGATAGACCTCACCATCAACAATAGCTAGATAAGCCTTTTTTATAGCTCTAGTGCGAAATAAACGCTCAAAATATGCTTGAGTCTGCTTATCTTTTGCCACGAGCAAAAGACCTGAGGTATATCGATCCAATCGATGGACAAGAAAAACATCAGTTTCTAAAGCTTTGTGAATAGAATCATGGTCCACAATACGACCTGGGGGCTTGTTGAGCACATAAATCCACTCATCTTCGTATAGAATTTCTAATTGGGCTTTTTCCGAACAATCTTGTTGAAGAACTTCAATCGTATCTCCTACATTGACATATCGAGAGGCAAAGCGTTCAATTTCACCATTAATCGCACATTGACCACGATCAATCAGACGACGAGCCTGTTTTTTTGAAGAAAGCTTGAGTTGTTCAACCAAAGCATCAGGCAATCGAACACTGTTTTTAGTTATTTTCCATTTCACGTTAAACCCAAACAAGTTGAAGAATCGGATTTAGACGAAAGCGAAAGCTCTCGCGATTCAACCATCGAAAGATGGGCCATATTTGTAATATGGCCCATCTTTCGATGGTTGAATCCCAAGGCTTCGGCCCCGTCTAAATCCCAATTCTTCAGTTCGTTTGAGTTTATATAGCTTGGAATTGGCGTAAAAAACGCAGGTCATTTTCAGAAAAGAGACGAATATCGCGTATACCTTTTTGCAACATCACCATTCTCTCAATACCTAATCCCCACGCATAACCTTGATATTTTTCAGGATCAATACCCACATTTCTGAGCACTTGAGGGTGGACCATGCCTGCACCACATATTTCTAACCATCCTGAATGCTTACAAAGCTGACATCCCTTTCCTGAACAGACCAAACACGTGGTATCAACCTCAACACCAGGTTCAACAAATGGGAAGTAACTAGGTCTAAAACGTATTTCAATATCATCACGTTGAAAAAACCTGTGAACAAATTCGGTTAAGGTCCAGGCTAAATCCTGCATAGAAGCGGTTTCATCAACACAAAGGCCTTCAATTTGATGGAAAAACACATGGGAACGTGCACTCACTTCTTCATTGCGAAAACATCTTCCCGGGCATATTATACGTATAGGAGGAGAGGTTCTTTCCATCAAACGCCCTTGAACATTTGAAGTGTGGGTCCGCAAAAGAACGCCTGGCTCAATATAGAAAGTATCCTGCATATCTTTTGCAGGATGATCTTCAGGAAAATTTAAAACTTCGAAATTATAGTAATCAGAATCGATTTGTGGACCAACTTGAACTGAAAAACCCAAATCTTTGAAAATACGGATCATTGAATCCGTAGTCGCTGTAACCGGATGCGCTGTTCCTAACCAGTGTTGAAAACCAGGAAGGGTAACATCAATTTTTTCCTCAGCCATTTGCTCAACACGTTGTTTTTCAGTCAAACGTGTAAGAAAATCATCAATTTTTCCTTCTATATAGGTCTTTAAAACATTAACAGATGCACCAAATTGCGGTCGTTCTTCGGGAGAGAGTTCTTTTAATCGTCCCATTTGAGCCTGAACAATTCCTTTCCGACCCAAATATCGCATTTTAAGATTTTCGACTTGCTGAGCCGTCTGGCAATCAAGCAATTCGTGTTCAAACTGCTGTTGCAGCTCTTCCATCACCTCTCTCCTAAGGGAAAATTTTATAGATGTGCTCGCGCATGTTCTGCAATTGCTGCAAATCCTTTCGGATCATGAATCGCAATTTCAGAGAGCATTTTCCTGTTCAATGGACTATTGGCTCGGTTCAGCCCATCGATGAGTGTGCAATATGAGATTCCACACATCTTTGCAGCAACACTCAATCGCGAAATCCACAACCTTCGAAATTCACGTTTTTTTAATTTTCGATGACGATAGTTCTCAGACAGTGCTCGTGTGACAGCTTCTGTTGAAATTCGAATATGATTCTTTCTATCACCCCAAAAACCACGCGCACGTTTTAAAATCCGCTTTCTTCGTTTTCGAGATGCTACAGCACTTGTTGCTCTAACCATTTATAACCCCATTAATCGTGAATATGTTCGTTCATGAGCACGATCAACCATCTCGGGATGAGAGAGTTGACGCTTTCGTTTTGATGTTTTACTTGAAAGCAAGTGTCGCTTACCCGGACTTTGGCGCTTTAATTTCCCTGATGCCGTCTTTCGGAATCGCGCAGCCACTGCTTTAACTGTTTTCATTTTAGTCACAATCTTTTCCTCAATTAAATATCAAATATTGTACAGGACAAAAACCCTAGCTGGCAAGAATTATTTCTTTTTGCCAATTGGAGCCAAAACCATTCCTAAAAACCTACCAAATAAAGAAGGAGAACTCTCGACCATAGAGACGGGTTCCAAATACTCTATCACACGCTTCATGAGTCTGTCGCCAACATCGCGATGGGTAATCTCCCTCCCGCGAAACATACAAGTAATCTTTACCTTATTCCCCTTTTCAAGGAAGGTCTTTGCCTGTCGCAATTTAAAATCCAAATCATGCTCGGAAATATTTGGAGATACCTTTACCTCTTTCACTTTCATCTGATGCTGAGTCTTCCGACTTTCCCGTTCTCGCTTGGTCTGATCATAGCGAAACTTGCCATAATTCATAATCTTACAGACAGGAGGTGATGATGTTGCCACCATCTCAACCAAATCAAGATCTACCTGTCTAGCTAAAGCAAGAGCCTCTTGTGAGCTCATAATTCCAAGCTGTTTCCCACTCTCATCAATTACTCGCACACGAGGGGCTCGGATCTCTCTGTTTATTCTCAAAGTTTTAACTCGCCTTAAAATAAAATTGGGATATGGCTGACTCGAACAGCCGACCTCCACGATGTCAACGTGGCGCTCTAACCAACTGAGCTAATACCCCGACAGATATGGAATAGTATATATGTATGATTAAAATTGAACAAGATAGAATTTGCAATTTACGATTCTACGCAAGTGGATTAATCCGCCCTTTGTAACGGGTGAGCAGTGGCATAGCCCCAGTCAAAAGGGCTCCTACGAGATAATAGCTATACCCACTGACCTTTTGCGCTAGTGATCCGTACCACGTCCTACCCTGTATTTCTTTCATTATCGACTCTGCTTCAATCAATTTTTCAGACAATGTATTTAAAACCTCTTCTGCCCCCTCCTTACCTCTCGATTCACACACTTGAAGAAATCCTGATTCCAAATCATTTATCTCTTTTTGCAAAGCAACAAGTTTTTCTGGTACTTCTTTTAATGACCCTACCATTCCTTGAACGGCAATTACTGCGTCTCTTGCCATCGCATGCAACTCTCCAACCTGCATTGATGCTTCAAAACCCTTATAAGTAACTAATCCTAAATTGGGAGACCACTCTTTTATTAAGCTTTGCGTCATCTTTTGTGCATCAAAGACCGTTTGCTGCATTATTCTCAATGTTTGCTTTGCACCCTCCAGACCATCAGTCTCACACACTTTGAGAAATCCGTCAGCCATTGTATTGACTTTTTCCTGCAACCCTATAAGATCTTTTGGAAGCGATAATTGGGCCGTTTCAAAAGCTTGAACACATTCACGCACTGCTTGTTGAGACCCTTTTGCCACCGAATATCCTTGTCCTACTTCCCAGGATCCTGCAAATCCCTCAAAAGTTTTCGCCTCAGGCTCTGTAGAAATTGTTGGAGCTTGCGCCCAAGGAATCCAAGAATTCACATATTTGGTCATTTCTTTAAAAACAGGCACACCTTTTTTTACTCTCTCGATTCCAGCACTAGCCCCCATAAAAAGAGCCATTGAAGTCGAACAATCATAAATAACATCTGCAGCAATTCGCTTCGGCGTATCTTTTACAGGTAAATATGGATCAATAAACGCGGCTTTCACTTTGTCCATTCCCATTTTTGTTGTTGCTGCTGCAGCAGAAGCTACCATACCCTCAACCGAGCAGTAAGCAAGTGATGAGGCCAATTGTGGAGCAATCGAGCGCACAAACTGAGCACGCATAGCTTCATCAGCTGAACGTGGATAATACCAATCAATAAGACGAAGAGCTCCATTATGGAGCGCTGACGCTGCTGCGAATCGCAAAACCAGTGGTGTCGCAGCACCTCCTGTTCCATAGATTAATCCTGCACCACCCAAAATCAAGCCTGTAGTAGCAACATATGGCCAAATACGTCGTTGAGCAATATCAACTTTTCTTGCTGTAGCCGCCTGATCTGCTTGCTTACCCGTTATGCGCTCTTGTGGTTCTTTAATAGATGTCGGTGCTGTTTCCTCTTCCACATGTCGAGAGGCTAATTCTATTCCTAACCTACATAATGTAGGATATCCATCCTTAATATCGCTCGAAAATACAGTTTGAATTTTTTCAATATCCCAATCTTGCATCACCTCTCGAGCTCGATCGATGATAACTTTTTCTTTCTCTCCCAATGATTCTGCTACCTTCAAATCCACTACTATGTCTTCGAGTGACTCATACGTACGCCCGTCAATATAGCTGCGAAAGTCTTGTACGTCATATCCTGCTTTTCTAAAAAGAGCAACAAGCAATTGTGGACCTTCAGAACTATACGTGTACTTATGTCCTCCAATTTGCACCTCTTCCTGTGCTGAAAAGATTCTTTGAGCCAATTGAGGAATAGCTCCTTTTGTACTTGGAGTACTATAATAACTATTAAGCAATTCTATAGCCTGTTCTCGTGTAGTAATATTCATTGGTTCTGACATATTTTTATCCTCTATTTCGGAAAGATCTCTCTTAACTGGGCCAAACTAGTAAAGTCGCGCTCACTGACTTCTTCTCTTCTTCCGAATGGCCACCAACCTTGTGGACGTGGACCTACTAATCTATCAATACCCGCTCGAATTTCTTTCTTAACCTTTTCATCAATTTCTAATTTTTGAAATTGACCGATCAACTGTTTCAAAACTGTATCAATATCTTTAACCGTTGCCCCAGTCCCTTCAGAAAGCATTCCGTCTTCTACTTTACATGTTGTAATATCCCCACGTCCCAGCAAATCTAAGGTCCGCAATGTATGGCGAGCACGAGCTTCGCTCGTTAAATTTAATACATCATCAGATTTAAAACATTCCTTTAATTCCTCAATACTCTTTCCAATATCATTATCGTAAGAAATACGTTTACCGAAACTATCCCTTCTATAGCCTTGTAATGCATCATAATATTTTTTTACAGCCTCTATCTTCTCTAAAAGAGGCCCAGATCTTTCCATAGTGGCTTCATCAGCAAAAACGCCTTCAGCTGTTTCTTGAGGATATTTTGTCAACGTAGTTAACGTCTCTTTCTCTCTCATTAACCCTTCATATGAAGCCTTAAAATTGACATGGTTACCCGAAACTGCATCCCGACATAATTGTAAAACAGCTTTCTCAATACCCTGACACGCCTCCTCAATTTGACCTTTTCTCTCCTCACATTCCGCTGAAGTTTTATTTACAACAAAAAACTTTCTATCCACAAAATCATATCCAAAATCTATAGGTTCACCACGCTCACCATAATATTCGACTCGCAGGCCTGTTCGATCATTCCAAAGGCGAATATTGCCCTTAGACTGCGCTAAAAACCTCATAAATGGCACTCTATATTCATTTGCGATGAGTGATAAATTTTCTTGTTGAAGAGCTTCTTTAAAAGTTTCAAAATCTTGTTATTCCGATACAAATACTGATTGTCACTTTCTGAATACTTAAGAGAATCAACCAACTCTTGTTGAATATCAAAATCCGACCATATGCATGGTCTTCCCCAAAAAGCAGATCTTTTTTGTCCAATATTTTCAGGTTGGAGAAGACGTGAAAATAATCCCTGCAAAAGGGCATCTCTAACCCGTTCCTCATCATCTTTTCGGCCACCTGTTGTATAAATACATGGATCTTCGGCAACCAGTACTTTGCCAAATAATTGTTTGTCGGTTGATAATTCGGATTTGCTTTTATCAGTAGAGATTTGTATATCAACACCGTCTCCTCGACCTGCCATTAATTCAAATTTCGACTTGATTTCATTCCCTGTTCCTACAGCAAGTGTGATACCATTAGGCAAAATACATAAAGGTTGGTGAGCAGAATCTCCCACAAGCCTCCCATCCTCAAAAACAAGGGTTGAACTCTTCCCCTTATAGGTAATCGGGCCGACAACAAGAGTAACTCCAAGATTCTCATCGCTGAGACGACATAATTCATCGAGTGTTTTAAGTTTTAAGTCACTTTTCACCACAAAAAGTGGATGAACATTTTGCTTTCCCTGATCTCTCAACCGCGAAATACCCACCGCTAAATTCGCCCTGATTTGATCCACAGATACGCATTTAGCATCATGCCCAGCAATCATAATCGGCATTTCTCTACTAGTAGAAGAGGTCAGAGGTTCTCCTGCTAGAGAAAAATCAAATTGAGTGCGTAATGCTTTTTGAAAATCATCATTAATACCATCTACAGGTTGATAGCTCAAAATTCGAAGAGGTTCTCTTAAAGGTTGAATTTCCCTTAAAACTGAGCTTAAAGCCTGTAAATCGCATCCTGTAAAGTTCAAGTCACAAAACGTTTTAACAATTTCATTCGGAGCAATTTCTGAAAAAAGAGTTTTCAATAAATCAGTGTCATGAGAATCAAACGAAAATTGCCTGATAACAGCGTATAGACGCTTTTCAATCTGCCCACCGTCCACTTGCGCAATAGCTCTGTAATAGATCTCTGGAGCCTTCTCTACATTCGACAACTGCTTAAATACATCAAGATGCCCCTCAAATCCTTTTTTTATCCCTTGAACTATACTTTCCACCTGTTCTGTTTTAGCTTCTTTGCATATAAAACAAAGCTCCTCAGCCAGTAATTCAGGCCGCTCTTTCAAAGCCTTAACAAGCTTAGAAAACTCTTCCGGCTCAGGTCTATCAAGTATAGATCGAGATTGAAGACGCACTGCTGCTCTAAAAATATCATCACTTACACCCTGTTGTGCAAAAACATAATCTATTCTTGCTCGATCATCAGCAAATTTTTCATCAGGAAACTTCCTGTCAATTTTGTTGGTTTCTATTTTATGCGCACGACTCTGTTGACGATCATGCTGCTCTTTTGCTAGATCTTTATATGTTTGTATGAGAAGACTCCTGTCCTTAGGAAATGCTGTTTTTCCTTTGTGTAATTTTGTTCGTAATTCGGCGATTTTTTCTCTGAGAAGCTTCACTTCTTCTTCAACAAAAGAGCTTTCGCAATCATCAATTTGTTTTGCAACGTGAGAAATTTCATGTTCAAGATTCCCTAGAGATATTTGAGCAAGATTTTGCGCTTTTTTCAGCAAACTTTCTGGATCTTGATCTTTATCAAAAAGAAGTTTTAGGCCTAGTTCAAACAACTCTCCATTCTGTCCCAGCAAGCGTTTCACTTGATCCTGACACCTGCTTACGCTCGCGCCAAATTTATCAATTTTTCTGCATTCTTCTAAAAGAACTGCAGCGTGAGCTTTCAAAGTATCGTATTGAACAATATCAGTTGTTTCAAACTGTCTCTTAAAATTCGCAATTTTTTCATTTAAATCATTCACTGCTACGTTAAGTCGGGTTCGGTTATTAGCAGCAACTTGAGATGCTCCTTGACAGACCGCGCGATATGTCTTCTCATATTGTAACCGAAGAATTCTGTTATTGACTTTAGTTGCTTGATTTTCTTTTAGCTTTAGTCCAGGTCTTGTAACGGCCTTTTCTAAAAATGGCTTCAAACCTTCTAATTGATCTAAATCATTAGAACGCAATGCCTCATTTACAACTTCTTGGAACCTTCTTTTCGTCCCTTCCACCTCTAATTCTTCTTTTTCAGAATATTTATCCAATACTTTATCGATCAAATGTTCCAGTGTGTATTGGGATATATCCTCTTCTTTTTTAATCGAACGAATTGTCTCTTCTACAACAGACTTTTTAGAGATATCGAGATACCCTTCACTAATAAACCGAGACAAACTCCTTACATTAGCAGTTGTTCCGTCTTGTAATTGAATTGAATATCCAAAAATTCGAGTAAAAAAGCGAGACAACCCATTAGTATAATACGTAACTCCTCTATTGGGTTCTTTCATCCCCTCTTGAATCGCATATCTATCTGAAACACTTTCTATGGGTAAACGATCGTAAAAAAAGGGCATAGTAAAAACTCTATTTAGTCTTTACTTGCCCAATAACAAAATAATAAAAAAAAATCTATGGGTTTTCTGATTGTTCTGGTTGTTCAGAAGGAGCTTCCTTTGACCAATCCATCCAAGCCTTCACTTTATCAACATTCTTTTCAGAGAGAAGTTCCTGAACATATGAGTGTACAGGCTCGGGTAAAAGTGAAAAATAATGCAACACTCCCACTAAAAGAACGGCAACAAATACAATCACAACGACCCGAAACATGAGTCGAGCCAAAAACCAAAGCATAACCAATAAGACAAGTATTGCTGCGCCTAAAATAAACCATTGTCCAATTTCGTACATATGTAGATCCCCATAATTTCTTGTTTCACCTTTAATACATACACTTTATCACGATATTTTTTAAACAGCTCTTTTCACATGTTGCAAAAAATGGCGATAGAGCATCTGTACCGTCTCAAAAGAAGTGAATGAAGAACCCAAGTGAACAGCTGGTTTTAGAGTACCATGGAAATCCGATCCTCCAGTCGCAAAAAAACCGTGTTCTTCGGCCTCTTGACGCCATCGTTCATTTTCAGATTTGGGCATCAGACTATAATACGCCTCCAAACCATCAAAAGGTAAAGATAAAAGCTTGCGTACAATCGATCGTTGTTTGATCAAATGGGGATGAGCCAAAACAGCTTTGCCGCCAGCTTCATGAACAGCATGAATGGCCTCCTCAACTCGCCATCGATCTCCTGATATATATGCGGGCTTTCCTTCTCCAATAAATCGTTTAAAGGCTGTAGCAACATCTGGGACATACCCCTTTTTTACAAGCACTCGCGCTATATGAGGCCTTCCATAAGAGGAGGCTTCAGGAGAGAGCTCCTTTACCTCCTCCCAGCTTATTGGCATGCCCATTTCTACCAAATTTTCAATGATCGCTTGATTTCTTTTAACTCGTCTGGCCTGATGAAAACGGCAAAATTCATCCAAAGTTTTGCTATACAGATCATACGCATATCCTAAAACATGAACTGATTGTCCAACGCACTCGGCGCTAATTTCAATACCTGGAATGAGTAGGAAATCTCTATCAAAAAAAGATTGGTGTGTTGAAAACGTATCATGATCAGTGATTGAAAGACCAATCAATCCTTTCTCTTTGGCCATAGAGATGAGCTCATCAGGTGTATGCACCCCATCCGAATGTATGCTATGACAATGCAGATCAGCCCCCGTCAATGATTCGCACCTCTGGTTCTAAAAGAATACCGCTATGCTTGGCCACTCTTTCTCTCACATACTCCATTAGATCAAGAATATC
>Ga0180437_10006614_pt1 | contig 15352 bp, 9 predicted proteins | sample SS_ome_4_FD_132410 | JGI IMG/M metagenome (GOLD analysis project Ga0180437, IMG submission 132410) | Hypersaline lake sediment archaeal communities from the Salton Sea, California, USA - SS_3_D_1 metaG | ecosystem: Environmental > Aquatic > Non-marine Saline and Alkaline > Hypersaline > Sediment...
CGAGGACCACAATGGAGTGCAGATTTATCAAACTTTGAAAGTGCTGGTTTAGGCGAAGCTGTGCCCCCAATATCAATTACTGAAAGCACAAACGCTCAGCAGGCAGTCAATCGATTAACTTCAGATCCGGTGACAACTGAGACAAAGGAGTTTAATGAATATTATGAATGGATAGGCGATTTACAGCTGATAGAATTATCGCAGGTCTTGGATATGGCTTCTGAAAATAATAATTATTTTGCTCAGATTAGCCCAGCTGGCATAACAGATGAATTGTATAATGACAGCAATGTAGTATTAAAAGTAAAGCAGGACCGCCAATGTTCAAAATGGTATACCTGCCTTGGTCCAAGTTATGTTTGGGATCAAAATGCAGGCCAATGGGTAGAAATTTGTGAATTGGTTGGATTATGCGATGAATATGGCAATCAGGGTGGTGGTGCGTATTGCAGCCATGTTGTATTGCCTGATGACAATACTCCTGATCCATTGAATCAAAGAGATTATTTTACTATTGATGATTATCAAAACAGGCAATCTGCAAAATATCAGTATTTAAATAAATATTTTGATTTATATACTCCAGAATATTCTGGTATGGCCATAGTAAATAATATTCCGCTTCAATATTTAGAGCCGAAAGATCTAAATGAAGATGTTGAAGATCCATATTATACTTTAGCAGGTAATATGAATCAGACTGGTGATAATAATGAGTGTAGTGGAATTATTGGAGATATGATAGAGGCGGTTGCCCCGGAATTGGCTGATGTTCTTCCATCTTCTGCTGGCGCCTCAGTCAATGGAAAATGCTATGCGCCAAAGAATTTATTTGAAACATTAAATTCTGCAACACCAGAGAGATGGCCAGAAGAGAAATTATGCCGTGCATATCCAAGAGAAAATACTCCATTCCCAGTTGATGCTGTGTTTGAGAGTTTAGGCGACCCTGAAACAAAGAGTAATGAGAAAAAACGTGAAAAATATAGAAATGTAAGTAATTTCGGATATAATTTAACAGAAATGACATCTGAAGAAAAAATCATAGATTCAGGATGTAGATATAGAGAAATAAAATATGGCAGAGGACAGGTTACTTTATATTTATCACCTGATATGCCAGCTCCAGCTGCAATTTGTGAAAAGACACAAAAACCATGTGAATGCATGGATCAGAGAAACCCAGATAATCCTGTATGTATGGAAAGCGACTGCGCAGGAACACAGTCATGTTTACAAAAAGAATTAAGCATAACAGATTTATACGGCTGGGAAGGATATTGTCTGGAAGAAGATGAGTCAATTAATTTATTTGCAAATGAAAATAAAAATCCATGTTTAACATGGTATCCGGTTGATATGACAGTTGGTCTGTCAGACCATTATAACCAATATGCTCAGGCTGGATATACAAGTAATGAACTTCCATATTATTGTTTAACCGCTGAACCATATCTGCAGGAAAAAGCATATTTTTCAGGTTGCACAGCAAATGAAACTACAGGTTCGTGGAATGGATTTTTATCATGGACAAATATTACTAGTAGCAGTTGGAGTGTGCATGGTGAGTGCAATGCCCATGACTCATCTAACCAGAAATTATGGACAGAATGGCTTTATGAAAAGATCCAGGAAGCAGCCACAGATTTTGAAGCAGAAACTCCGGACGAGAAGCTATATGCGGTTTCAAGCGCATTTGGAGAGTTTTTGTCAACTGCAGGGACAGGTCATGAAAGAGGATGGTATCCTAATGAAGATGATGATGACAGAATTGAAATGGGAGAAATGAGGGCTGAAATGAACAGTATGATTGTTAGTTATTATTTTTCAGCTGCATCAGATAACAATAATAATTCATCAGATCCTTATTATAATAGAGACTGTGGAGACGGATATTTCCCAGTATTTGCACCATGCGGTGGAAATGAATCTGGAAATCCTTGGGAAAATTCTCCAGGCATGGGCTATAAATGTGATTCAGGAGAAGCTGGCGGAGTTTTATGCGTGCCATTTAATTCATATATTGATATTCCTGATGAAGAGATCATAAAATGGAAGGAGATGGAACCGATCGGGATTGATGTTACTGCTTTCCAGGGTGCTGAATGTAGGCCGCATTTTACTCGAGGGGAGTTATTAAGAAAAGGAACTGTAACCGCTGGAGGTAAAGAATCTTGTTTTGATAATTCTAGAAATGTAAATCCTTTCATGGATTTTGCTGTTTATACTGATGATGATGGTAATATTGTAAAAGAATGTGAAACTGATGAAACTATATGGGTAAATACGGTTTATGACATGGTAGTTGCCGTTGATAATGGCTATGAAGTTACTTGGCCAAGTGCAATCCCTAAACCTGAGGAATGGAGTGATTGGGGGCCAACAAATAGTAAGAGTAGTATAATTGATGATGTTTTCTCTGTAAGAAAAAGTGATACAGGCGGACCATATTTTTGGAGAGTTCGGGATAAATCAGAGCTGAAAGATGGAGTAGAAGAATATTTATATGGAACTACAGCATGGTCTGGAGGAAATGCCAGTGATGGAATTTGGGATGCTGCATTATATGAACGAGGCTGGGATAATATTAATTTTGATTTTATAGTGCCTTTATATAGATATTGTGTTCAAAAAACCCCAGTCACTGATACATACAGAATTTATACAGATGCAAATGAAAATGACTGGGATACAATTGCTGAATTTATAGAAAGGGAATCTATTGAAGCACAAGACGTTAAGTCGTCTAACGGCACAGTAGGTGATTTATTAATATCAGTATCAGCAAAGAATGATACATATTTAAGCGGAGAGGGTCAGGTTTTTGCAGAAGGAAATACATTATGTAGCCATTTAGCAGAAGTTGAAAATACAAAATTTGAAGATAAAGCCTGGACAGACAAATTATACAATAATGATTTATCAAAAAGACTTAATGCAATAGCATACCTAACGCAGGGAAGTCCTGATAATCCATGGGAGCTGTTATTATATGATAATTTGAGATTTTATTTAGGTTCTATACCTTTCAATTATGGACAAACAGAAAAGCCAAGGCTTGTAGATAATGAATTAAATGATGAATATGTTCCTGCTGCCACATGCGCATATAATACTGGAATTGTTGAAACATCAAGTCCATCGTTGTTAAATTACAGAATGTTGTTAAACCCAAAAATTACAGATGATTTTAAAGGAACTGATGTGGAATGTTCTGCTGTAATATTTCAACCAGCTGGAGGCGGATCTTTTCAAACAACATCCGCATTGCTAGATAAAGATGCAGCAAAAGCATATAATGCATATCGAGTTGAGGGAACTAGATTCCCTGATTGTACTGGTGGAGGTGATTGTTCTATAGATACACCTTATGGATTATCTGCTTCCACATATTATGGAGCTGACCCAAGTGATGGCACTGATGATTTTAGTTACGGATCTGTGGCAACACCGCGAAGATTAAGAATGACTCGCCCCTTAGAAAGATTACAGCTCATATTTGCAAAAGTTTATGATGTATGGAGATGGCAACCGATATTTGAAAATAGTTCAAATTCTGTTGATAATTATTTACCAGGTGGATCAGGAGTTGCTCATAATGATAACCCAAAAAGATGGTATAGGGGATTTGAATATAAGTCTGATAGAAATTTGGTCGATGATATGGGCGGTGATGCATATATGGCTACTTTATCAGAGATTAATGTTCAGCCATATTATAAATATACTGATGATGCTTCATATAATATTGTAAACGATTCAAATATTTCAGCAGTGTTAATTCCTCAGGTTACAGGAGTAGAATTACGTACTGGCAAGCAATATCGTGCTGTGCCAGGAACAATTACATTAGAAACAGAAGCTGAAAGAAAAAATGATGGAGTTCTTGGATTAGACAGTGATAACAGAGGGCAATTAGTTGTCAGCTCTCAGTTCTTTGGCTGGGCAAATAATGATCATATGCCTGTTAGAAGTGTTCGAGTGCATTGGGGTGATGGCGTGGATAGCATATCTGGTGGTGCTAAGGGTCAATATAAAAATCATAAAGCTGTTTGCGCAGAAACGCCAGATCAGCCAATAAGTTTTTGTGCTGGAGGTGGTAGTGCAGGGCAAGAAACCTGTTTCTATGATGATGATTGTTCAAATCAGAATTGTAATACAGGTGTTTCAGTAGTTCAATTTGGAGCAGTACCTGATGCTTGTACAATGAGTTATTTCCAAAAGACTCATGTGTATGCCTGCGCAAAATTTGGCGGAGATTTACCGATCTGTGAAAATTCTGCTACAAGTATAATTAATAGCGGATCATGGGATGATGTGCCGTTAACAACTGGATGTTATGATTCTTCATTTATTCCATCAACAGTTGACGACAATGGTTCTACTTCAGTGACAGGCGCATGTCTTTTTAGGCCTGGCGCTCAGGTATTGGATAACTGGGGCTGGTGTAATGGTGATTGTGAAGGTGCTGGACAAGGATGTTATAATGATCCGGTTCCTGGAGCTCCGAGTGGAATATGTGATGACACTTCACAATTAGCTCATCCTTTGGCATATACCAGATTTGACGGCATTATTGTTGTAATTCCTCAATAAAATCATATATATTAAATTTAAAAAGCCCTTTTGTTTACAAAAGGGCTTTTATAATTATGGTCTTTCATACGAAAAGACGTTTTCACCAGGAATATTATTCATAGTTTGAATGAAGTGAATTTCTGTATCACCGTCAGTGATTTCGCTAAAGTAATTTTGTCCATATGAATCAGTCCAGTCAACAATGTATTTATCGCCGACCTTTTTGATTGGAATTCCCAGTTCTGCAGGATAGAATCCCAGCAGCACAGCTTCGTAGTCAGAAAAATACTGGTCAAAATTTTCTGAAGGAGCAGCAACATAGACTGTTACTTCTCTGGGTCCGGAAGAACTGGAATCAGTTCTAGCCCAGTCTCCTTCGATAAACTTCAGCTCTTCTACAACGTTATTGTCAGGATGCAGAAGGATCGGATCCAGTTCTGTGTTTTCATTCACACACAGAAGGTCTTCCCAGTCATGATATCCTTGAAGCGTGACTGCAATGTTATAGCAGCCTTCTTCAACCTCCACATTTCCTGGCGTGGTAGTGCCAGTGTTTGTGTCATCTACCCAGATCTGGGCGTTTTCAGGCGTGCTGGCCACAGTGACAGTATATCTGTCCCTGGGAGTGGTCTGGTCAGGCGGCAGAGTGGCGTCAGGGCCAGAGCCACCATCAGGATTGATAGCGCTGTCAGGCCCAGTGCCTGTCCCACCTGAATCAGAATCGCAGCTGAGAGTGCCAAAAGAAAGGATGAAAATGCTGAAAATGCTGACGAAGTACTTCATGGCTAGTGCCTCCTATCGGATCGAGTTGTCTTGGTTTTTTTGAAAGGACAAAATACCTTAACCTATTGAGGGAAATTTGTCAAGGGCAATTCGCATATTGATGCAAATTTAGACCCATTTGACGCATTGACCCCTCTCTACTTATATTGTATTATGCGAAAATGCAAAATGTCAAGGAATGAAATGCGAAACCGAAAAATTGATAATGAATCGTAAAATCAAAAATCAAATGAATTATTTCTATCTAATTCCCATTGCACGGGATTATTTAATATATATTTTCTTTTATTATATAATTCTTTTTCATCGCGGATGATTCTGTCGTGGAATCGGGCTTGCCAAAATGGTTTACCTGTTGTATTTTATAATTTATTTATTCGTTTTGCAGAAAATATTTTAAATCCGCGCATCATTTCGGATAATGAATATTTTATTTTATTATTAGCCCCATCCGTAGAGACAGGTTTGAAAACTGTCTCTACAAAACCGGATGCGTATTTGTCGTTATCAATTTTGATTATCCCATGCAAATGATTTGGCATTAAAACAAATTTATCCAAAACACAATTGTGATAATGATTTGCCAAATCATACCAACATTCAATTGCAATTTTTCCTTGTGGCGTAATGCATAAAAATCCATTTTTAATATCCCCAAAAACCATATTTTTATTTTTTTCACAAATTGTAATGAAATAATATGCATCTGAAGAATAATCCCAACCTTTAAGCCGTGTTGATTCAATGCGATATTTATTTTTAAATTTTTTATTTTCCATATTTAAATTTTCTCATTCTTGATTAATTTTGCCTATACATTCTTGTCAGCCTGCTTCGACAGGATTTTTTGTTTTATTTAGGTCAAAATTTCAATCACTGTCAAATGTGGATAACATTTTATTAGAGGTTATGGATTTGGACCAGATATGCTGACAATAGAGGAGAGAAGAACTTTGACAATCAAGTCAGAATTCTCTCTTATCATTAACCTAATTGAAAGGAGAAGGCATATGCTGAACCAAACCATTAAAATTATTTTTATTATTGTCTTGGCTTTTAGCCTATTTGGCTGTCGGAATTTAAAACAATATGATCCAGGTAGTAATGATTATAAAGCTCCTGAAAAAAATGAGAGCTTTGAATTTCAGGCAGAACCTGAGGAGGAAAATTTATTTGCAGATATCAGATTTGATTATCCTGCTGAATGGCATATTAATTTTGAAGCAAATGACATTATTATTTTAAAAGATGTTGAACAGGATGTGCTTTTATCAACTGGCTTTGCGCCCGCAGACTATTTTGTTCCAAATGGAATGGTCAATGATGAAAAATATTCAGAACATTATATTTTAGTAAAGCTGCAAATAATTGATTATAAAGTGGAGAAAATGTCAGACTGGAATGATTTTATCAGAATTCATGCGCCTGACATTGTATCATTTGAAAGTGTAGATTTGGAAAGCAGACAGCTGACAATTGAGCCAAATGAATTTTCTGGAATTATGCTGGGCGACAAAATTATAATTATTGCTGTTAAAGATAAAGTTGTAATTGCATCGCTTCATTATCAAGCAAGAACACAAGAAGAAGCTGAGGACAGTTTTTTGCTCATCATTGAAAGTTTGCGCTAAAAGGAGGCTGCCATGAGATACGCACAAATTATTGCATTTATTATTACAATTTGGATTTGTAATTTTGCCCAAGCAGAAAATTTAATTTTGGATGTTCCATTTAAAAGCCAGGTGCCGCCTGGCAGCTGGCAATATACCAGAAACTGCGGACCAACTGCTGCTTTGATGATGGCTGGCTATTATTTAAATTTCCAGCCGACCACAGAAGATATTATTGCAGTTGATGACTGGCTCTATGATATGGAAATTATTTATTCCCAGCATGGTGTTGATAAATATAATGGCAATTATACAAATATTGTAGATTTGCAATATTTATTAGGTGATTATTTTGATTTAGGCAGTATTGAAAAAATTTATGCTTCTGAATTAAAACAAGAATATATTAAAGAGCAAATCAGGCGAGGCAATCCTGTTTTAGTGGCTGTTCGGTTAAATATGAAAGCATCTGGGCCTGGACATTTCATGCTCATTATTGGTTTTGATGACATTGGAGTTATTGTCCATGATCCAGGACATTCAGCAGCTAATGGAGGAATGGCCAAACATTATTCATATTCTCAATTTTTAGCTTCATGGAGTAGTTGGACATATGCTGCACTTCATATTAATAGATTTACTACCTGGCATCCTAATGGAACCTTGATTAAAACAGCGCATAATCCAGATGTTTATCAATTGATTGATAATACAAAGCATCTAATTACTGATTGGTCAGTATTTTTAGCGCATGACTTTAATTCAAATCAAATTATTGAAGTCAATCAGCAAGAATTGGATTGTTATGCCACTTCTTGGCCAATTGACTGGAAACCATATAGAGAAATTTTTAGATCTGAAGGGCATAATCTAATTTATTTGTTAGAAAAAAATAATGCCACAGACATTGGCTGCATGATTTATAGTTTTGCCACTGATTTAGCAGCTGAAAGCTGGGGTTATTTGGTTGAAGATGCTCAGACTTTGTCAGCTGAGATGGCTGAGCAAAAAATTAATAATTGTAATTTTGGAAATACACTTTATATTCGCGATGGAATTTTAATTAAGCCAGAACCAGCTTTGTATAACTGGGGTTTTGGCCAGGGTGCATTATTTGTCATTGCTGATAATGGTTTGGCCAGAGCATTTATTAACAATCAAGTTTTTCAACAAATGGGATATAATGCTCAAAATATTATTACTGTTGATAGAGATGAGTTTTTATTAAGTGTTAATGGTTTTGGAGAGATGATTATTACTGAAGACCTGAATCAATGCTTAATGAGTCCAGAAGGAAGCGGTGCTGAATGCATTGATCAAGATGTTTTAGAAACATATTCTGGACCATTAGAAACCTTTGGTATTGGAATATGCCAACCAATAAAGAAAATTTGTTCAAATGGCATTTGGTATATTTCCCAAGAAGAAATCTTGCCGATCAATGAAATTGAAGATGGTTTAGATAATGATTGTGATGGTTTAGTTGATGAAGATTTTATTTATGAACCTGTGACTGAGGAACAAATTTGCCTTGATGGTGAATTAATTAATACATATTCTGGGTTGATTGAAACCTTGGATGTTGGAATCTGCCAGGCTGAAATTAAAATTTGTCAGAATAATACTTGGATTTTAATTCAGCAGCAAGTTTTGCCTCAAGAAGAGCAAAATGACAGCCTAGATAATGATTGCGATGGATTAATTGATGATGGATTTAATCAATATCCTGATCCACCTCAAGATTATGAAGATTGTATTGATGGGGAATTACAAAATAATTATTCTGGACCGATTGAAACATTTGGTATTGGAGTTTGTAGACCAAAAATCATGTCTTGCGTTGATGGATATTGGGAATTAGTACAATTTGAAATTTTACCATCAGCAGAAATTGCTGACAATTTAGACAATGATTGCGATGGTTTAATTGATGAAGATTTAAATCAAAATTTTGAGCAAAATCCGCAGACTGCCAATGGAAATTTATGGGTAGCAAAAAGCTGCGGTCCATATTGCATTGCTTTTTGCGATGATTATTTGCAAGATCAGCCAGATCAGGCAATTGTGGTTGGCAATGTTCCTGGTATTTGGTGGACATATGAATTAGGTTTGAGCTTGCAAAAGCAAACAGATGGCTATTATCATTTTAATATGTATCAAACAATTTTAACTGGCAATTATCGCGTATCATATATGCGAACAGACCAGACTTGGGCTTTATATGGAGATGATTTGTATGAGGATGTCGGTCCATTTAGAAAATGTGGATTTGATGAATTTGGCTATACTTGCTGGATTGAGTTTGAGGTTTTGAATGATGGCAGCATTGCTGTTTCAGATAATTAGAAAGCCCGCAACTATTTTAGTCGGGGAATCGAAGTTTCCCCTCAGCATTTAGGAGCGGGAAAACTAAAGACCAAGCGGGAATCTGCCTGCCAGCCGGAGCCTTGGCATAGGCTGGCGATTCCTTGAGTAATAAAAAAAAGGGCGTATCAAATACAGCCCTCTTTTTATTTATATATAGAATTATTTTTTTTCAGCTTTTTGAGGAATTACATGAACTAATCTTACTTTATCTAAATTACCAGTGAATTTTTTTATCTTTTTTTCAGAAAATTTAATAATACCACTAGCAGTTGCAAATAATGTATCGTCTTTTCCCATCTTTACATTATCACCAGGTCTGAATTTTGAACCTCTTTGCCGTACTATAATATTACCAGCTTTTGCATATTGGCCAGCATATATTTTTACGCCTAGTCTTTGCGCATTGGAATCTCTTCCTAGATGAGTTGATCCTCCTGCCTTTTTATGTGCCATATAATAAAATTAAAAAATAAAAGTGAAAAATTAAAAATTATGATTAAATATTACATATAGATTCTAGCTCATTATAATAAATTCGTCAAGTTTTTTGATTGACTTTTTGATTTAATTCAAATAGTATGTATATATATGAAAAAATTACTAATTCTTACATTATTATTTTGCTTAACTTTTATTATTTCAGGTTGTGGAAAATCAGATAATATTATTGAAATGACAAATTTTGAAATTAATGATATTCCAACAACGGTTTCAACAGCTGATTTTGTTGAAAAACCCGCAACCATTGAAGGAAAAATTGAAATTGAGGAAAAAGAACCAGAGCCTGAGCCTTTGCCATCAACTTATGACACAGATGTTTTATTTGCTTCGCAAGCGCCATTTGCTAATTGGAGCTTGCCATATCAGGAAGCATGTGAAGAAGCCAGCCTTATAATGGCTTATAAATATTTTGCAGACCAGCCTCTGGATAAGAATATAATGGATAATGAAATAAAAGAATTGGTTGATTGGCAGCTTGATTATTTTGGTTATTATACAGATACGAATTTGGATGAAGTGGCAATAATTGCTAAAGAATACTTTGATTTAAATGTTGAAATCACAGATGATGTTTCTGTTGAAAACATAAAAAGACAATTATTCAATGGAAATTTAATTATTATTCCAGCCTCAGGCAGAGATTTGGGCAATCCAAATTTTACAGCACCAGGTCCTCTGTTTCATATGTTGGTTATTAGAGGTTATGATAGAAATGAATTTATAACAAATGATCCAGGTACTCGAAAGGGATTAAAATTTAAATATAAATATCAAACTTTAATAGATGCCATTCATGATTTGCCAATTATTGATGGAGAAAAGTTCAGGCCATATGAAGAAAAAAGCGTAGCAGATAATGTAAAGCTAAGTAGAATGAGATCAGGACCAAAGCAAATACTAATTGTCAAAGGATTGATAAAATAGTAAAAAAGTGGCTAAATTAAGCCACTTTTTTTATTTATTGACAAATATATGATAATTTGTTAATATAAATCATTCTGTGTTCCTTTTACCGAAAAAAAAAACGTCAAACTAACAGGAGGGGACGATGACAGATAAAAACAGGGCTGGACAGCCAAAACCAGATACACATAAAGAGACAGTGCTTGATGGAGTACTGGAATCATTTCACGAAGATCCTGAAAAATATGCTCTTGAGCTAGTCAGATTGTATTCAGACTCAAATACGCAGGATCTTTTTAAGGGTCGAGAAAGAGAGATCCTTGATTTAATTGAAAATGGTGTAAAACCAAAAGATCCAGATGATGCAAAAAATCTTGCAGTATTAATGAGCGAACTTCAAAAGAAGGTGAATGGCCGGCAAATCGTAGTCGGTAGTGATAAAAGACGCATTCGAAGCACAGGTACTGCGGTGCATGGTATTTTAGAAGGATTTGATGAGAATCCTGAAATCCATGTAAAGTATTTTCATGAATATTTTACTGAGCACCCTGATTTGTTTGAGGATAAAGAGCTTCGAGAACAGGTTGTTTCAAAGCTACGATCATTTCTTGCATCAGACTCAGATGATCATGAAGCCAGAGCAAAAGCATCATTTTTAATCCATGATTTCACTGGCGAGGAGGTGCCAATGGATATACCAGAAGATAAATCAACACCAGCTGTTCGCCCACCAGTAGATGTTGCTATTCCTCCGAGAAAAATTTTTTCTGGTGGAATTTCAGATGGTAAGTCAGGAGAGCCAGTGACCACTTTTGGCAATGGCAGTGAAGAAGAAACTAGGGGTGAGATGCCTGCAATTGTTGATGAATCAGAGTATGAAAGGGAAACGCCTGCTGTTTCTGATGATATGCGAGGAGAAGATTCTCCAGCAATTATGGAAGGACCTGCACAATCTTCTGAGGATGAAGATGTATATGATCCTGACCATGAGGATTCAGCTGTAGTCAACGAAGAGTTTAAAAAATGGAAAGCTGTTATCCAAACAGTTTGCTTTAACCAGGCTTTTCCAGCTGTTTTCGAAGATACCTTGGATGTAGTGCTTGATACTTTATCTTTACCAGAATTGCAGGAAAGGTTTGAGATTTGTGATTATTTATACAATGCACTAAATCCCAGCGCATGGACTGGTTTCCTAGTCATTGAGTATGAAGGATTGGCAGTTAAAGTAAAAAAAGAATGTGTTATTATCGAAGTAGATGATAACATTGAAACATTTGATATTAGATTTTTTGAAGCAGTAAAGAGCGGAAAAAAGTTTTCTGAAGAAGAATACAAAGTATTGAATGCTATTTATCAGGCACTCTACAAGGCAGTGCTTGTTGATTATGAGAGAGTAAATGGATTTTTTAGGGAATATCAGAGGGTAAAAGAATTTGTTTTTTCAAATATTCCTGATAAAGATTCATTGATCAGCGGGTTTTGGCCAACAGTTTTTGGTAAACTGATTGAGTCATCTGCTCGATTGAGTGAAGAACAAAGAGAAACAAAGGAAGGCAAAGAATATTGGGAAAGATTTAAATTTATGATGGAAGCAGTTTATGGCGAAGGCAATTGGTTGGGATTTCAGATTTTGGAAAGTAATGACAGAGCTGTATATTTCCAGCCAGGCCTCATCAATGTGGTTCATAAGACTGGAAAAAAATCAAATGTTTATCCAATTGACTTGGATGAGCATGAGGGTGCTGAAGCAGCTGAACAGATTCTAGCCGAGGTATCTTCAGACATTATTATGAAAGTACCAATCACCAGAGCTGATCTGATGAAAATTCTGGTCAATGAAAATGATCAGGATACAGTGCGGCAAGCTTTGATGAAAAAAGTCAGAGATACCCGGTCTTCAAAGAACGGTAAATAGGAAAAGAGTAAAAATCTCCTAGCATTTAGGAGATTTTTTAATTTGACAATTTTTTTTTTTATAGTAAGTTAATATTCAAAATGATTGTTTTTCACAGCCCCATGTTAGGGCAAGCCTTTGGAGGAGAAAACATGGCCGAGACGGAAAAACCTGAAGGGGACAGGGCAAGTGGTTCCTCTGATGAAGGAAAAAAAGATTCCAGTGCTTCAGCTGAAAGATTTAGGCTTGTAGGCAGACCTGCATCTGATGAATTTGATGAAAAACAGCTAGGTCTTCATCTGCAGGGTTTTTGGAAAAAGCATGTAGAGCATCAGCTTCAGACTTTTGTTCTGCAGTTCTTTAAGTTCTTTGTCACATTTGTCAAAGAAGACCAGCAGTTTGTTCTAATTATGAAAAATCTTGCAAAATTGTATAGCAAAAATGAATGGAATGGCATTATTATTGTTAGAGGTGAAGGAATTGAAGTGGCAGTGTATTATGAAAAATTAGAATTTAGGATTTCTGCTGAAAAATTTGATATGGAAATTAGACTTGATCAGGTTGAAGAGCTTGCTGGTGCTGGTTTTGTGCCACAAGTAGAATCATTAGTGAAATTTTTAACTGAGCATGTGTCAACTCACAGCCAGGCAGTTGAAGTTTTTCCTGATAGTGCAGATGAGATCAAATCAAATATTTGCGGGTTTAATCCAGTATAATTATAAATAGTCCCACGTGGCTATTTTTTTATTATTGACAAATATTTTTGATTTTGTTATAAATAGGTGAAGTCAGCGATATGGCTTTTTAGGCAATATTTCTGGACAGGAGGGATAAATGGAAGATCAAAGTAATGTAGTTCATTATCCGCCAATTTTAACATACTTACGTAAAATATCTACTGAAGCAGTTAGTCCTCCAGCAGATATTGATGATCAATTTAAAGTATGGCAGAAAAATGCATTAAGAGTTCTGGTAGATTCATGCTGGGATGCTTGTTATCTTGATTTCCATAAGGCACTTATCAGGGTTATTCAAACTGATGAGTTTGGCATACTCTTTGCACAGATCTATGGTGTTTATAACAAGGTACCAGCTGTGAATTTTCCTGGAGTGAAGATTGCAGAATTTGACAAAACTTCAGTCTGGCTGAAAAAAAATGCATTTGTGGTTAATGAAGACGGTACTGAGATTCCGTTTGATTTAAGTGTAGAAACAGAGCAACAAGATATTTTTGAATTTTCCAGAACATTAAAAGATAGCCCCCGCATTCTTAATGGTTTGATTACAGATGATGGCAAACTTCTAGAATTCATCTGTGACAATGTTGATTTAGACGCTTGTTATGAAGAATGTCTGCCTCCTGCAATTGATCTTTTTGCTGAAGCATTAAAGCATCTTTTTGTTGAAGGCAGTGGCATGATGGAAGAGGTAAAGATTTTAGGTAAGCATGACAAAACACGTTTTGTTTCAGGATTCATCATTATTGATATGCCTGATATAAAAATCACCTGGTTTGATAAGGAAGTAATTGTCTTTTCAGGTAGCCCAGTGAAAGCATTTAAATTAAAAATTACTGATGAAGATTTGGCACAGCAATTGAAGGATCAGATGATGTCATCTGCATCAGTGAAGCAAATTTATGATGTGATGCCAACCTCGCTTGGACATTTGAAGCAAATATTGATTGAACAAAATCCTATGTCTGAAGGGTTTGAAAAAGAGGACACCAGTCCAGGAGAATAAACTTCCTATAATATAGGAAGTTTTTTATTGACTTGACAAAAATATAGATTTTTGGGTAAAATAAAGCATTAAACATGGTTTGGATGAGAGGAGGCAGAAATGGATGAAATGCATACTAAAGGCTGGGAGGAATTGAAGTTTCCTCCCATTTTAGAACATTTACAAAATTTGGCTCCAAAAGAGTCAGAATTAGTTGTAGACTCTGCTGTTGAATTTACTTTTGGTGAATGGCTTCAAAATGTTGTTTTAGATCATGTCAGATTGTATTGGTCAAAATTTTATTTTGACTGGTTTAAAAATTTGCAGCAATTGCTCAGAGACCAAACAGGTCTAGTAGATGTTGCCCAATATATTTTTACAATTTATGAAAAGGCAGGCAAACCTCAGGATTGGCTGGGTATAAAGATTGCTGGTGAGGGAAGCTTGAGTATTTGGCTGACAAATGACAAATTTGTACTTAAAGAAGAATCAGATGTAAAATATTTCCCAATCTTAAAAGGAAAAGAAAACGAGTCAATAATCAGATTTGGACAGGCTTTGGCTCATTTCCATCCGGTTCAGAGCATGAAGACAAAGCCTGAAGAAATTCTTGAATATGTAAAGTCAAATAATAAACCAGAAGAGCATTTAGATGCTTGCTGGCCTGATATAGTACGTAACTTCATGGCTGCTTTGAAGGGACTAAAACTGGCAAATGTTATTCAGATCAATAAATCTGAGCTTTTACGAAGCCATTCTGGAAAGCGGCCGCTTCAGTTTCAGGTGATTAAAAGAGCTGACTTGATAATTTTCTTTGCTTATACATCATTGATTGTATTTAACACAAATACTAAAGAATCAAGATCTTATAATATTGATGATAATAAACAAATAGATGAATTTATTACTACAATGCGAGCATCAGCCGCTTTTATTTATCTGGATATGCCAACCAATGTACAGCAAGTAAAACAGGTATTGGTTAAATTGAATA
>Ga0180437_10006615_pt1 | contig 15349 bp, 11 predicted proteins | sample SS_ome_4_FD_132410 | JGI IMG/M metagenome (GOLD analysis project Ga0180437, IMG submission 132410) | Hypersaline lake sediment archaeal communities from the Salton Sea, California, USA - SS_3_D_1 metaG | ecosystem: Environmental > Aquatic > Non-marine Saline and Alkaline > Hypersaline >...
AAGAACACCTCTGATATTTACATGGCATCAACATTGGGGAAACTATTGGTATAATTATTTAGGATTTTTTCAAGGTTTTTTTGGAAAGAACATTGAAAAAATAGTTAAATCTTTTACTAATTATCATATTGCAGTATCACAAACAACAAAAAAAGATCTCATTAAGGCAAGGATTAATAAAAAAAATATTTTTGTGAGTTATGGAGGTGTAGATTTCAAAAAAATAGAATCTGTTAAAACTAAAACAAAAAAATATGATGTTGTTTTTGTTGGAAGATTAAACCACCAGAAGAATGTTAAACTGTTGATTGAATCAGTTGGTTTATTAAAAAAAGAATTTCCAAAAATAAAGACATGCATTATAGGAGACGGTCCTGATAAACAAAAATTATTTCATTTAACAAAAGAATTAAATCTTAGAAATAATATTGATTTTTTGGGATTTTTAAAAGACATAAAAGATGTTTATAGATATATGAAATTATCCAAGATATTTGCTCTTCCTTCATTATTAGAAGGTTTTGGTATAGTTGTTATTGAAGCGAATGCATGTGGCTTACCTGTAATTGTAGTAAATAATAAATGGAATGCTTCTAAAGAGCTAATTGATAATAATGGATTGATTAGTGAAAATAATCCAGAAGATTTTGCTTTTGCAATTAAAAAATTATTAAAAGATAATAAATTAAGAAAAAAAATGAGTATAAATTCTATAAAAAAATCAAAACGATTTGATTGGGATATTATATCAAAAGAATTAGAAGATTATTACAAGTCTATTCTTAAAGACTAAGAATCTTTTGAGATTATTGCAAGATAAAGAAATAACAAAAAACCGATTTTTAAGACATAATCTACTAAACCATGAACAGTAAAAGCAAAAATTCCTGCTATAATTGCCAAGGAATAAGAAGAATATATCTTTATGTCTTTAAATAATAAAAATAAAATCAAAAAAAATATCAATAAACAAAAGATTCCTCTTTCCATCCATAATTGTAGATAAATATTATGAGCATGTTCTGTTCCATCATTTAACAGAAGGTAACCTTTCCCTAAAATAGGATTTTCTTTTATTTTTTCTAAAGTTTCTTTCCAGTAATAATATCTAATACCTAATCCTTCTTCTTTGGTTTGTGATATCCTCTCTTTTAAAAATGAAGATTCATTTTTCTCAATTTTTTCTATGAAAAAAAAGATCATAAAACTTAATATCAATAAAATAAATATTATTATAATCTGCTTTTTTATTCCTTTATTATAAATTTTTAAAAAAAATAAAAAAAATATCAGCCCAAATAATGCTCCAACCAATCCTCCTCTAGAAAAAGTAAATATAAGGGCCAAAAATAATATTAATGGAAATATCCAAAATATCTTCTTATTTTTATTTTTTAAAAAAAAAACAAGAGATACTGGAATAATCATTCCTAAAAACATTCCAAAAAAATTAGGATGATCAAAAAAAGACATAATTCTTACTGTATCTAAAAATAAAAACTGGCAAATTCCATATAAAGCAGCAATAGAAGAAGTAAATAATAAAATAAAAATAGTTTTTTTAATATTTTCTTTTTTAATAATATTTATAGCTAAAAAATATATTAATCCAAATGAAAAAGTTGCTAATAAAATTCTCAAAATAAAAATAGGAGATGATGTAGATAAATTAGATAATTCCAATTGGAAGTTTAAAGATAATAAAGGCCTCAGATAAGCAATTATAGTTATAAATAAGAATAATAATATAGGCAGATCAAATTTTGTTCTTTTTAATCTTATTTCTAGTTCTTTAAAATTCTTCAAGCAAAAAATCATTAATAAAATAAAAATTATAATCTCAGGGAGAGTAAAATTCATGCCAAAAATCTTTGGAATAAAAACAAAAGGCAAAGAAAAAACAAAAAGATAAAAGCCATATAATAATTTTTTCCAGGATATAATAACTGCAGTTAATATTATCAATATAGATATTATTCTAATTTTTGATAAATAAACAAAAGCAATTAAAACAAGTAAAGAAAATAAGATTAAAAAAGAAAATAAACATTTTACAAGAAGATTATTTTTAATTAAATATTCATCTTTTTCTATATTTATTATTTCTTTAATTTTCTTAATAATTTGCCCTCAACTCCTTCTTGATATAATTTTGATTATTTTACACTTTTATTTAAATTTTTTCAAAAACTATTTTTCTGCAACTGTAAATATTGTAAACCTAAAATTACTAAATTGTTCTTTCACTTTAAATTTAAATTTTTCTAATAAATTTCTAATTTTTTTAGGAGAAAAATGATTTATATGCCCGCAGTTATGTTTATAATAATCATCGCCTTTGATGTAACCTTGCCATATGCACTGCATTTTAAATAATGGTTTCCATATACTAAAATAAGTGCAATAAGGTACAGAAGTTATTACTATGCCTCCTTTTTTTAGGATCCTATAAATTTCTTTTATTGTTTGTTCTTTTTCTTTTATATGTTCTATTGCTTCGCTTATTACTATAATATCAATAGAATTATCTTTTAAACTGGTATTTTTTATATCTTCTACAAGATATTTTTTTAATCTGCCTTTTTGTTTTGCATACTCTAACATTTTTTTAGAATAATCTAAACCAATTACTGGAAGTTTTTTTATATTCCATAAACAATTCCCGCAAGCAAGATCAACTATTTTATCTCCATTTTTATAATATTTTTCAACAAGACTATTGATAATATTATGCCGAGAAGAATGAAACCAATTTCTAAGAGGATTTTTTGTTTTAACTTGAATTTCATAAAAATCTTCAGGCATATTTGTATACTGTTTTTTAAGAATAATCTTTTTAGATAATTTTTTTTTTCATTATATACCAATTAGAATCTCTCTTATTTTTAAATTTTTGTTATTTTATATTCTTTTATAAATATTTATTTCTCCTGAAGAATAAATTACTTCAAAATTATCAATATTGTTATTTAATATTGATTTTGAATTTTCAAATGTACCAGATCTCCATGTTTGATGGATAGGTCCAAGTATTGTATAATCAAATTCCAAAGGATTACATCCATTACCAACCATATATCTTACAGGATAATTTTCTTTAAAAGCATAATAAGGTATATTTACATCATTTAATGTATTTGATTCTGCAGCTATACATACAGAAAAATATTCTTTATTATTTAAATTATTGATTGCAGATAAAATTTCATCAATATCTATTTTAGAATAATGAGGATAGATTCCTTTTGAGTTAAAAATAGAGATTCCATTTATATTATAATTAACATCTATTGTTTGGGAATTATATGAAATATTTTGAAAAAGACCAAAAACTACAATCAAAGCTATAGCACTATATCTTATTTTTTTATTGTCTATAATAAATATTCCAAAAATAGATGTAATTACCAAGAATATATATATTGGGATAATATATCTTGGATCCTTATTTGATATCAAAGTGAATATAAAATAAATAAATATAATACTATACAAATAATTTTTAATTGGTATTTTATTTTTTTTATAAAATTGAACAAAAGTCACAATTCCAAATAAAAATATTAAAAAATAAAAAAGAGAATACTGATTAATCATAACAAAAAGATAATGAAATAATCCTTTTAATGAATAAAAAACAGGATCTCCTTCTAAACTGCCCTGAACCAGAGTAAATCTAAGCAGTAAGGGAATTGATCTCTTAAGCTGGGAAGGATTATACCATGAAATTGAAATAGCAAAAGCTGATAAAAACCAAAACAATATATTTTTTAACTTACTTTTTAATTTTCCAGATTTCCAATTTTTCTTTAAAAAAATGAATAAACTATAAAAGATAGGAACAATTAAATATACAACATATGTCCACTTTGTTAACATGCCTAATCCAAGAACAATACCAAATAATATTGAATATTTAAAGTTCTCAAAATGTTCTGCATAAAGCAATAATGCAAATCCCAAAGCCACCATAGCACATAAAGAAAAATCAATAAGATAATCTCTCATCATGCTGTTGTAGATAGGTATTGTAGAAGCAATAAAAGATGCAAGCAAACCAGACTCATTATCATATATTTTTTTCCCGATAAAAAAAGCACTTAAAATTAATATTGCTAAAAATAATAGATTTGTCATCAACGCAGAATCATAATCTGTACCAAAAAGAATATAAAAAGGGATAGATGAAATATGAAAAAAAGGAGGATATAAATTATTAGCAAATGAGAATATTGGATAGATTCGTCCAACTTGGTCTGTAGTCAAAGAATTTTTCTTAAGGAGCTGATTATACTTATTAATACTAATCATAGCATGCCATGACTGATCCCAAGCAGGCGGAGAATTATCTTTTTTAATCCATATTGATAATTGTACTGATTGGATTAGAAAAATAATCAGTAAAATAGAGATTATTATCTTTTTATTCATTATATTTAATTTAATATTATTATATTTATACTTTTTGTTTTAAATCTCTGTAAAGAAAATTATATAAATACAAGATATATATTTATTTCCTATGCAACCTAAAAAAGGATTAATAATTATTTTTTTATTAGCAATAATATCCAATATAATAAACTATATCTTTCCAGATCCTATGAGTTTAATATCAAATATAAAAATCAATCTTGTTATCTTCCTAAAAATATTATTTCCATTTTTTCTATTTTTATTTACCGGTTATTTGATATTTACTCAATTTTTTAAAAAAGAAGATAATTTATTATTAATAATTCTTGCATCTTTTGGAATATCTGCTTTTTTGAATTATTTTTTAGTATTAATATTAGGATCTTTTAAATTTATTAATAGTCTTAGCCTGTGGTTTTTTTATATTTTATTGCCTGTTTGTCTATTAATTATAAGAAAACATGAATTGAATTTTAATTTAAATTATCTTCTTAAAAAGAAAAAAGATAAATATCTTATTCTAATAATTATATTGGTTCTTGCTCCAGTAATATTTTATCAGACATTTCAATCAAGCTATCTTTGGATAGATACAATTCCAAATCATGTTGCACCTGCACAACAGGTAATATCATTTAAAGAATATAATCCTTTTTCTAATCACCCTGCCCCTTTATATGAAGAATATCATATTCTTCCAACTTTTCCTACACTTTTCTCTACCTTAGGGATATTATCTGGAATGAAAGCATTTTTTGCTAATTCTACATTTCTTATATTTCAAAATTTGTTATTAGTTCTAAGCTTTTTTTTATTGGCTGAAACAATGTTAGGCAAAAAAAGCGGAAGATGGGCACTGCTTTTTTTAGTCATGACCTATGTTTGGATTAGATCAAAAGATGTAAGAGGAAGCACTTTTAGTTTTGTCTTTTTGGCATGTGCAATTATATTTTTTTATAAATTTTTAGAAGATAAAAACTATCTGATCATGCCTTCAATATTTCTTTCATTAACATTAATTACAAATCCATATATAGGATTAGTAGTTTATTCTGCTTTCTCAATTTTTATTATACTTTCTTTTTTTAGTGGTATAATCAAAAAAGGAATCAAGTCATTAGAAGTTATTCTACTTTCTATTATCTTTTCTTCTATATACCTATATTCTAATTTAAGAGAAATAATTGAATGGAAAATATTTTTCTTGTCTATTTTAGGCTTATTTATAATCTTTATTTTTCTGCAAAATATTCTTAAAAAGGAATATATTATTTTTAATAAACCTATAATAAAATCATGGATAATAAGAAGGTCTTTATTATTTATAGTATTTCTTACTTCTTTTTTAATTTATTTCCCTAGAAGTAATTTGTTTAAACAATTTCCTTTATTATTTATACTTTCAATGATTGGATTAATGCTTTTATTTATAAGTAAAGAAAAAAGAGATATCCTTTTTCCAGTAGCTTATTTTACTGCTAGTTTTTTATTGATTAGGTATACCTATTCCATTGGATCAATAATACCTTTATTTGAACCAGACAACTTTGTTCCAAAGGCACAAACTTATGCTCTAGTATATTTTTGTGCTTTAATTGCATCTTTTGTTATTTATTATTTAATAGAATCAAAATATAATCTTATTTTTGAAAAATTTATTAAAAATTCAAAAGTCAAATTAATTATTAGATATACTTCATATTTTTTTGTATTAATTGTATTAGTATTAATTATTCTCCCAAGAAATAAACCTGCAATAGAAATATTGGATTCGCATCAAGAAACTCCTCTTTTGGACTCATGGAAAAGTTGGATAGCACTAACATTTAATGGCCATATCAGTGTTCCTCTGCCAGAAAATGAAGAATATGAAGTTATCAAAGAGATTGATGAATTAATAAGCAGCAATAAAATATTAAAAGAGGATTTAATAATAAATTATATCCCTTCAATTGATATTTCTGCTTGGTCTGGAGTGAAAGAGATGGTAATATTTGACAATAATATTAGAGATTATCCTATAAATATTGTACATGGATTTAGAAGCGTTATAAAAGGAGATAGAGTTATTAAAAAACGAGAAGAAAAGCTCCCTCTTCATGCTTATGTGGTAACTTCTTCCAAATATAATTTTGATAAATTTAAATATAAAGAAATTTTCCAAAATAATAAATATTCTATAATTCAAAGCATCAATTAAATTCTAGTTAATTTTGAAACAATAAATTTTTTAAATTCTAGAAAATCTTTTCTGAAATTTAATAATAAACCATTAAATATGCCTATTTTACTAAAATAAACAAAAACTAATACATTAATTGCAGAAATTACAAATGCAACATTAAAGACTGAAAAATTATTTATTAAAAAATTTAAAAAGGCCTGAATTGGACCAAAAATAAAGTTTGTATTATTAAAAGGAAGACAAACCATAAGATTTAATAGAGAGGTTATACTAGACAAGATATATACTATCAAAAATTTTTTATTTTTTAAAACTGTTAATGATGCTAAAGCAAAAAAAGGAAATAAATATCTTTCATGGATTTCTGTTGGAAGCATAAAAAATGCAAAAGCCATGCTAACAGCTGCTAAAACAATATTATTACTATCCTTGTTTTTTAATAATTGGTAAATTACAAGTAATGTATAAATACCTAATAAAATAAGTCCAATCTTTTTTAATGATAATCCAATAAAAGTTGAAGTGTCTAGTACTGTATTTGGAAAATGTAAAGAAGAAGGTTTTGTTAAAAACCACCATAGATTATAAGCATTTATAGTTGCATATGGAACATACCCAACAGGAAAAAACCTTCTTATAACATATGGCAAAGCACCTGCAAATATATAAGGGAGTAATATACTAATAATAACAAAAATATTTACTATTATCAATTTTAATATCTCTTTGATATTCAAATTCATAAGAATTATTATACCCACAACAGGAAATAATACAATGCTTTGAATTTTAGTTAATACAGCTAAAATAATAAAAATAGTAGAAGAAATATATTTTTTGTAGATTAAAAGTATAATGCTCAAAAACATAAATAATGTATTAACTGAATCAACCTGTCCCCAATAAGCAGTATTATAAATCACAGCAGGATTAAATAAATAAAGACACATTGCAATAAGAGCTATTTTATAATTTTTTTTTCTTAAATAAAAAAAGACCAATAATCCTATAAGAAGGTTACATAGTGTAGGAATTGTCTTTGAAATAAATAAATAACTGGCTGACATTATATTTGTATGACCAAATAATTTTTGATTAAGCCAAGCATTAAATTTTAAAACATACATATATAATGGAGGATAATCTGTAAATGCAGTTAAATATACAGAAGCAATACCATTTTTTAAAGCATGATTGCCCCAACTTTGCTGCATTGAAACGTCTCCACCACTTGCTCCAGTTAAAAATAAAGTTCCATTTAATATTATAAAAATTAGAATCATAAATAGAATTGTTATAATTTGTTTATTCTTAATTTTTTTCTTTAAAATGTTTAATTTCACTTTAACCTTCTTTTCAACTTCATCAAATTCTTCACATAACTATAAACAGTCTTAAAAATCTTGACCTTTGTCTCTTTGCCTTCTTTCCAGGCAACAGGAATCTGTTTGATCTTGTATTTTCCAGACTGTTCTGCCAATATCAATAATTCAGTATCAAAAAACCATTTCTTGTTTTTAACATTAGGAAGTACCTCTTGAACTATTTTATCATCAACAGCCTTAAATCCACATTGAAAATCATTTAAATTAGTCTTAAAAAATAATTTTATCAAATAAATATATCCTTTTGATAATACTAATCTTTTAATTGTTCTATTTGAATCTGAAGTTTCTAAATATCTAGAGCCAGTAACAACATTATTTCCTTCTAAGACAGCATCAAATAATTCTTTTAAATGTGAAATATCTGTTGCTAAATCAACATCACAATAAGCATAGGCATCTGCTTTGTAATGAGTCCAGGCATATTTTAAAGCATTTCCTCTTCCTTTAAATTCCAGATGAAATCCTTTAACATTAGGAAATCTTTGTGATAGTTTATCAATTATCTCTTTAGTATCATCTGTTGATGCATTATTAGCAATAATTATAGTCCAATCATATTTTATATTTCCTAACATATACTTATATAATCTTTCTACAGAATCTTCTAATACCCTCTCTTCATTATAAACCGGAATTACCAAAGATATCTTTTTCATTATATTTACAAAGATAATTATTATTTAAAATTATTTCTATTGATTAAATTTTTTCCATTAGTTTTTTCCTTTATCATTTTAAAGATTAATTTATCATGTTCATCAAGAGCCTTAAACAAAATAAGGAAGACAAAATATAAAATAATAATACTAATAAAAAAGGAGATCAAATGCCATATTGTTTGTTCAATAAATAATTTTTGTATCATATAAATTATTAAAAAACTTAATATTGCAGCAGATAAAATCTTCAGATAATTTCTATTAAAAACCATAATTTTTGTATATTTATAAGAAAATTTCAGATTAAATATGGTCAAAACTAAAAAACTTAAACCTGTAGCTACTGCTGCTCCATACATACCATGCCCATATAATCTATCAAATCTTGGTATTAAGATTAAATTTAAGATTATATTTATAACAAATGAAATCAAAATAAAATAAAATCTTAACATTGTCTTTTTCATCATAACCAAAACATTTTCTGCTGGCTGGGAAAATGCATAAAAAAAATAAGAAAAAGCTAAGATAGAAAGAGAAAAACCAGCAACAGAATATTCTTGTCCAAATAACCCTAACAATATTTTATTGCTAAATAAAATCATAATTAAAGCAAAAGGCAATGTTGTTAAAATTATCCATTTAGTTACAATATTATAGGTATTTTTCACATTTTCATTTTTAGCATACTGTTCAGTAATAGTAGGCAAAAAAATACTTAAAAATGAAATAGCAAAGATAAACAAAAATTGAGCTGTTGGAACAACTGCACTATACAAAGCAACTTCTTTAATATTTGTAAAATAACCTAACATAAGTGTGTCTGTATGAACTATAATAAGCCAAATTATTGAACTAAATAATATAGGTAAAGAAAAAGTTAATAATTTTTTATGAAAACCTTTCAATCTAAAATGAAATAATTTTTTACTGCTAAAAAACAATATAATCAAAGCAATAATATTTGCTATTAAAAAACCTGAAACTACTCCAAGAAGTCTATAACCAAAATAAAATGATAAGATTATAATAAGCAATCTTAATAAACTTTCTAAAAATTCTTTAGCAATAATTGAAGCAGCTACTTTTTTATGAGCTTTCAGAATACTGGAAAAAATATTTGACAAAACAATTATTGGAATCAGAAAAGCAAAAAATTTTAGGAATATAGATAAATTTTTTGTATGAAAAAATCCAGCAATAAAGTCTGAATAAAAAAACAGGATTAAACAAACCAAAATAGATAAAGGCAAGACTATTTTTAAAGCTGTACTAATTATAATATCTGCTTTTTCTTTATCCTTCTTACCATGATAAAAAGATACATATCTTAATATTCCTTCATCCAAACCAAACATAATAAAAGGCATTATAAAACTAATTATAACAAAAGCAAGATTATAAAGGCCATATAATTCAATATCTGTTCTTGCAACGATTATTCTAAAAAAATAACCTACAAGTCTTGCAAAAACCATACCAAAAAAAACAATTCCTGCAGATCTTAATATTTTTTTAATATGTTCCATTTTAATAATCTTAAATTATTTTCCTTTCAAAAAAGAATGTCCATTTATTCTTTATAAATATATTGTTATCAATTAGATTCATTAAAAGAATATATATAACTAGTATTATCATCATATATATTATTTAGAAATGTACAATTAATTTTATCTTCAGAAAAAATATATTTAGCTTGCATTTGTTTTATTATCTCTTTTTTGTATTCACAGTCTTCTTTATAAAATTTTTTCATTTCTTCAAACCAAAATGGATGCCAGAATAAGCTTGCTATTGGTTCTTTTTTCATTAATGGATAAAGCACATTGCCAATTCTTAATGGTGTAACTATTCCATCATCAGGCAATGATTCTATAAATTCTAATGCAGGAATTTCTTCTTGTTTAACAAGTATGTAAAGAGTAGCTTTATCATTTACTTCATAATAATTTAAAATGCCAGGTATAATAGTCAATAAAACTAATATAATCAATAAACTAATCTTTAGAATTTTATTTTTAATTATTTTTTTGATACTATTATAGATAACTACAAACCCAATAGCTGATAAAGGCACTGTAGCAAGCATAAAATGATAAAGCACTCTTTGATAATGAGCTATAAAAGTAATCTCATAAAAAGAAAAAATTATCAGATTTACAGCAGAAAATAATAAAACAAAACTAAATACTTGTAATCTTTTAATTTTAAAACTTTTTATTAATCCTATCACTGCAAATGAAAAAGGAATAATACCAAATAATATGATAGGATTCATATCAAAATAATAAAAGCTAAATTCCTTTGTAAATGTTATATATTGCAGGAAAAATTTAAAGGTTTCAATAAATCCTTCTCTCCAAAAAAATTTAAAATATAGCAGAAAAGGGATTACTAGAACCAATACAAAAGCAAGATTCTTCTTTTCCATAAACATCTTTCTCTGCTTCAATGCAAGAATAAATTCTCCTATGATCATAACCAAAGCAGTTGGAGGATGTATAGTAAAAGTTATTCCAGTTAATATCAAACTTATTAGCAGTTTTTTCTTATTTTTTTCATTTAAAGATTCTTCAAAAATAAATAAGCTAAGATAAAAAAAGGGTATTGCCATCACGATAGGCACAAAAAACCATATTCCAAGCAGATTAACATTAGAAGGAAGTAATGCAAGCAATGGAATAGCTATAAATCCAGCAATAAGATTTTTTTTTCTAAGATAATAAAATAACACAAAAGAAGAAAAAATAGCCCATAAAGCAGGCAAAAACTGATATATTTTGACCAAATCTACAAATTTTGAAAATACAAATAAAGTGAAATCAAACCCTACTTCCATTAGATGTATTTCATGACTCCTAAATTTCAAAGCCAATTCAATGTGATGCCATTCATCAATATGAAAAGGATATTGATATTCAAAATGAGGAGAATAAACAAGTAAAAAGACAAACATCAAAACAAATATAAGTATTATATTCTCCCTTTTCATCTGATTAAAGAAAAACAATTAAATTTAAAAAGCTTTTCTGTATAATTAATAAAATTATAAATAAATGTTTTTATTATCAATATGATGAAAGAATTAGAATTATGAAAACAAAAAATAAAATATTTTGTATAGGTCTAAACAAGACAGGCACGTCTTCATTGCATGAAGCATTTAAGATTCTTGGATTTAGAAGTGTACATTATGATTGTAATGAAGGAAAAATCAAAGATATTATATCAGATAATCACAAGAATAAAAATAACTTACTTTCAGGGATTGAACATTATAATGCATATTCTGATTGGAATCATCCCTCTATAAACCATCTCTATAAAGAATTTGATAAACAGTATCCAAATAGTAAATTTATATTGAATACCAGAAACTTGGAAGATTGGCTTATTAGCAGAGAAAAGCATGTTAAAAAAAAACCTAACCTTAAAGAACTTCAAAAGAAATACCCTTCGTCTGCCTGGTTTAATATTGATAAAAAAGCATGGAAAAAGGAATGGATTGAGCTTCATAAAGAAATAAAAGATTACTTCAAAGATAGGCCTAATGATTTTTTGATTATAGATGTACCAAAAGGAGAAGGATGGGAAAAATTATGCCCTTTTTTAGAAGTGCCTTTCCCTGATCAACCATTTCCTCATTGCAATAAAAGTAATCCTAAATTTTATAAGCTTAAAAAATTTTTAAAAAAGTATGCTCCAAAATTATATAATAAATTGAAAAAGTTCAAAAAAAAGATATTTAATAAAAATTATAAATAAACATTTTTATTATTAATACGATGAAAAAAGAACCTTTTGTATCAATAGTAATTTGCACACATAATAGAGCAGAAGCATTAAATGATTTAGCATTTAAATCCATTCTTAAATTAGATTATTCCAATTATGAAGTTGTAATTGTAGATGATGCATCAACAGACAATACTAAAGAAATAGTTGAAAGATATCAAGATAAAATTAACAATTTAAAATATATTAAAAATAATAAATCTAAAGGCCTATGTTATGTTAGAAATTTAGGTGTTGAAAACTCTAAAGGAGAAATAATTGCTTTTATTGATGATGATTGTTATGTTGATAAAAATTGGTTAAAAGAAATAGTTAAACCATATCTAAAAGATAAAGAAATTATGGTTGTAGGAGGAAGATCTTATATAAGAGATACTAAAAGATTATATAATCCAAAAAATAAAATTTATGGATGTAATATGTCCTTCAGGAAAAAAATATTTGATAAATTTTTATTTGACAATTGGTTATATTTCAATAAGTCTAGTTTGGGTGATGAAACAGAATTAATTGATAGAATTAAAAATAAAGATTTAAAAACTTTCTCTACAGAAAAAGCAATTGTAAAACATTTTATAATGCCGGCAAAATATAGGGCAAATATAATGTTAGGATGTCATTTAAATGGTATCTATAGGCATAAAAAAAAGATGAGTATTATAAAATATTATTTTACTTTTTTAAAATATTTTTTTCTAACGTATAAAAATTTATATGGAAAATTAGAAAAAATTGATTATAATTTTTATGTAACAAACAGATTAATCTTTTCTTTTTTAAAATTTATTCCTATAATCAAAAGATTATTAAAAAACAAAAGAGACTATAGAAAATATTATAAAATATGGATTAAAATTCCTTATATCTATTATCTTATATTATTAGAGATACCTATCAAAGCAAAGATTAAAAATTGGTTGGAAGAAAAAAAGTTTTATAGTAATCTATAAAAAAATTTCAATAAATTTTTAATTTTTCTTAAGATAAAATTATATAATCTTAAGATTAATAATTGACATTTTTTTACTAAACTATAATTTTTAACAGGATGAATTAATTTATTTTTTTTAGATAAAGGTTTATCATTAAATCTCATGGTATCAATATCATACCATTTTTTTCCAATGTCTTGAATCTTAAAACCTGCTAAATTTACCAAAGTAGGGACAATCAGTTCACAAAATCCATAAATTCCTGATTTATATTTTTTATTTAATAAATCTAATGCTCGATTAGAAAATCTTTGTATAGCAAAAAATATTGCCATTTTTTTATCATTATTTATCTTTAAATTAGTTTTATTCCAATTAGGCCAAAAATCTTCAGAAAAAGAATCATTAGGATCATCTTTATAATTTTTAACATAAAGCCCAATTAGATCTGAATTATTTTCCAAAAAATTCTCAAAAAATATATTCCAATTTCCGTTAAATTTAACATCATATTCAACACGCCAATAATATTTATAATTTGGATTTTTAAGAAAAAAATGCAAGATAGGATAATCAATATGATACCATATGCTTTCTTCTTCCTTAAAAGGATAACCTAAATTTTTAATATCCTTAATATTAAATATATGAGATTTATTTTTATCAAACATCTTTATATCCTTTCTTGTATTATCATAAGATAATATAACATCAAATTTATCAGAACAAGAATCTTTAAGTCTATTAAACTCCTTGATTATATGTCTATTTAAAAAGTGGCAGCAAAATAAGATTACTGTATCTTTCTTATTTTTCATATTTTATGAGATAAGATATACAAATATAAATATTTGCTTTTAAAAGGATAAAAAAACTTTATAAATCTAAGTATTTTAATAGATTATTATGATTAAAAAATATGATTACTTGATTGTTGGAGCAGGACTTGCAGGGTCTGTTCTTGCAGAAAGGATTGCTTCTCAGCTAAATAAAAAAGTTCTTATTATTGATAAAAGAAATCATATCGGAGGCAATTGTTATGATTATTATAATAAGCAAGGAGTATTAGTTCATAAATATGGACCTCATTATTTTCATACAAATTCTAAAAAAGTTTTTCATTATTTATCAAAATTTACAAAATGGAGACATTATAATTATGTGATTAAAACAATTGTTGATGGAGAAATTTATCAATTTCCAATAAATAGGGATACGCTTAACAAATTTTTTCATATTAGTTTACAAACGGAAGAAGAAACAAAAACATTTCTTAATAAAAAGAAAGAAAAAATTAATATACCAAAGAATTCTGAAGAGGAGGTTATCTCAAAAGTAGGTTGGGAGATATATAATAAATTCTTCAAAAATTATACAATAAAACAATGGGGTCTAAGTCCAAAACAGTTGGATCGTTCAGTTTGTGCAAGAATTCCGATTAGGATTAATACAGATGATAGATATTTTACAGATATAATACAAGCTATGCCTTTAAAAGGCTATCATAAATTATTTAAAAATATGTTAAATCGTCCAAATATAACTATTAAGTTGAACACTAATTTTAAAGACATTAAAGATAAAATTAAATATGAATTTTTAATTTACACAGGATGTATTGATGAATTCTTTGATTTCAAATTTGACAGATTATTATATCGTTCGTTAAGGTTTAAACATGAAAATTATAATAGAAATTATTATCAAAATTGGAGTCAAATAAATTATCCTAATAATTATAAATTCACAAGAATAATTGAAATAAAACATGTAACGGGGCAAAAACTTCCCTGCACAACAATTATTAAAGAATACCCTAAATCAAAAGGTGAACCTTATTATCCAATACCCAATAAATTAAATCATAAACTCTATGAAAAATATAAGAAAGAAGCAAAAAAATTAAAAAATGTTATTTTTATTGGAAGGCTTGCACAATATAAATATTTTAATATGGATCAAGTTGTATTA
>Ga0180437_10006619_pt1 | contig 15345 bp, 9 predicted proteins | sample SS_ome_4_FD_132410 | JGI IMG/M metagenome (GOLD analysis project Ga0180437, IMG submission 132410) | Hypersaline lake sediment archaeal communities from the Salton Sea, California, USA - SS_3_D_1 metaG | ecosystem: Environmental > Aquatic > Non-marine Saline and Alkaline > Hypersaline > Sediment...
CTGTAACCGTGTCTGAAGTACAGTCCACGTAAGGAGGAGGCACTACATGCTGGAAAGGGACATCCGCAGGTGCAACCGGCACGCTTGGGATAGGCAGGTAGAGACCAGGAACCCATGGACTGTTCCAGTCGGCGAGCGAGAGATAAGAGCGGCAAGGCAAGGCCAGTGGCGGATACTATTGACGCCATCAAAACCGGTTCCCAGGGAATGGTTTCCCCAACTGGACGGCCTTGATGTGCTTTGCCTGGCTTCGGGTGGAGGGCAACAGGCACCGATCCTTGCCGCAGCCGGAGCCATCGTGACCGTCCTGGATAACTCGCCCCGGCAATTGGCCCAGGATCGCTTTGTGGCCGAAAGGGAGTCCCTTTCCATCATCACCGTCGAAGGAGACATGGCCGACCTTTCGATGTTCTCGGCTGAGTCCTTTGGGCTCATCGTCCATCCCGTGGCGAATTGCTTTGTTCCCAGGATTCGGCCGGTGTGGGCGGAGGCATATCGGACACTGCGATCGGGAGGGATATTATTGGCCGGATTTGCCAATCCGGTGAGGTACCTCTTTGACCTGGAACTCGCCGAACGGGATAGCATCCTGCAGGTCAGGTATCGCCTACCCTACTCTGATGTAGAGAGCCTGACCGAGCAGGAGAAGCAGCAATACATAGAAGATGGAGAACCCCTTGAGTTCAGCCACACCCTGGAAGACCAGATTGGCGGGCAGATTGGCGCCGGATTCGTGATCACGGGCTTCTACGAAGACGCCTATGGAGAATCGGTGGGCGATCCGCTTTCGAAATACATGCCCAGCTTTATCGCCACACGAGCGATCAAACCGTAAAAGGAGGACCTATGACCCCTAATGAGCTTCTGGAAGCGCTGCTCAGCCTGCCCAGCCTCGAGTTCCCCAAGATCTCGAAAGATGGCAGGTGGGCCGCCTGGACTTGGTACCAGGTTGGCCCGGCAGCCGACGTGTACGCCGCGCCCACCGACGGCTCCTCGCCGCCCGTCCGGCTGACCCACACACCCCATGACACGATCGTCGTTGCCTGGACGCCCGACAGCAGGTCGGTGCTGGTCTCGCAAGACCGGGATGGCGACGAGCGTGCCCAGCTCTTCCGCGTGGACCTGGACCAGCCAGGCGTCATGCATCCTCTGACCGAGCCATCGCCCAACTTTTACCTCTCGGGTGGGCAACTCCACCCCAATCGTCGTTGGCTGTTCTACGGCGCAAACCTGGACTGTACCAACGACCAGGAGATCGAACCGACTTGGCTTTACCGCCACGACCTGGAGACGGGCGAGCGGGCATCCCTGGCCCGGCCGCAGCGGGGCTGTTACTACGAGCCCCAACTGAACGAGCCAGGTACACACATCCTCTACCAGCGCAATGACCTGCATCCAGCAGGACGCCAGGTCTGGCTGGTGGATGTCGAGGGGCTAGAGGATCGAGAGATCCTCAACGCCGGGGCCGACAAAAAGGCACACGCCTCATGGCTCCCGGATGGCAAGCGCGCCCTGGTCCTGGCCGAGACCGAGACCCACCAACGTGTGGGAGTCTGGGAGCTGGAAAGCAGCACGCTACGCTGGCTGCTGGACGATCCGCATCGCAACATCGAGTCCGCCTATGTGCCCCATGGTAGCCAACAGGCTGTCCTGATCGAATACGAGGATGCACGGGTGCGTGTCTCCTTCGTGGACCTGGACACGGGTGAGGAGGCGCGTCTGCCGACGTTCCCTGGAAGTCTCATATCCCTCGCTCCGGTCAACGAAGGTGAGTGGGTGGGCAGGTACTACTGTGCCCAACAGCCCGAGGATCTCGTGCGCTTTTCACTGGCGGACCCGCGGCCCGAATCTCTTACCAGCCTGACGCGCGTCTGGGAACGCACGCCACTCTCGCCACAGGACCTCACACCAGCCGAGGACTTTCGGTGGCGATCGGTGGACGATTTGCAGATCCAGGGCTGGCTCTACCGGCCGCGGAAAACACCAAAGGGCACTGTCGTTTACGTCCACGGCGGCCCCACCTGGCACAGCGAGGATTGGACCAACGCCCAGATCCAATTCCTTGTGTCGCAGGGCTTCAACGTGCTGGATCCCAACTACCGGGGTAGCACCGGCTTCAGCCTGGCCTACCGGGAAGCCATCAAGGAGGATGGTTGGGGCGGCCGGGAGCAGGAGGACATCCGCGCCGGGATCGAGGCCCTGATCGCAGCCGGGATTGCCGAACCGGGCAAGGTAGGGATCACGGGCACTTCGTACGGCGGCTATTCCTCCTGGTGGGCCATCACCCACTCTCCGCCGGAGGTTGTGGCTGCATCAGCTCCCATCTGTGGCATGACCGACCTGGTCGTCGATTGGGAGACTACGCGTCCGGACCTGCGTCCCTACAGCGAGGAGATGATGGGCGGGTCGCCGGAGCAGGTCCCCGAGCGCTACCGGGAGCGCTCACCACTCCACTTTGTACGAGAGATCAAGGGCCGGCTCTTGATCATCCAGGGATTGCAGGACCCCAACGTCACGCCCGAGAACGTCCGCGTGGTACGCAAGGCCCTGGAGCAGGCAGGCATCGAGTATGAACTATTGGTCTTTGAGGACGAGGGCCACGGCATTCACCGGCCCAAGAACCACCAAATTCTGTACCCGCGACTGGCCCGGTTCTTTGAGGAGGCTTTTGCTGCAAGGCCCTGAGGCTGCCTCGAGGGGCAGCCTCGTCTAGGGGGTGAAGGTCCGGTAGTAATCGCATCCAGACAGATTCGCACGCAGTGCTTTACCGCTTAGAATGGCGTCGAAGCGCAGACGCTCGGGGCTGTGCTCGTCCTCTCCTACTCGGAACACACCATCCCCGAGTGGTACCAATACCGCTTCATCACCCCAGGGCTCCACGAGGTGCAACTTTCCCTTGCACGAGATCACTCGAAAGTTTGTGTGCCACGGGTTGTGAGATCGATAGTGGCCGGGATACGCAGCCCACCCCGGCAGAAGGTCGAAGCCGGTTGGTCCAGTATAGTGTTCGTTCACGTACCAGTCGGAACCGTGGAAGGCTTCGACCACCCGGCCTTCCTCGCGGCCGAAACGGAGAAGAAAACGCGAAAAGTCGGGATGCAGCACATAGAAACGATCCTTTCCGCGCCCTTCCAGAGCCACGTGGTCGCCATTGTGAACCATGACCAGCAGCTCGTCCTGCACTACCAAGGCAAAAGCTCCAGCTTCCGCCCCGTACCTTCCGGCAAAGTCGGCTGGGTTGTCGATGACTGTTGGCTCTGAAGCTGGAGGTAGTGGGGGCAATTCCTGGTCATGGAAGGCCGCGCGCAGAAGCTCGAGTGCGAAGCGGGCTATCTCGACGGGTTCGCAGGGACCATTGGCCAGCACGACAACACCTAGGCCGTCATCCAGGTCGGCCAGGATCGAGGCAGAGTAGCCGACCATTCCTCCGCTGTGGCCGATGATCGCGTGACCCTCATCCTCGCTGATGTTGAGCCCATACCCGTAAAAGCTCCCATGGTCCTCATCTCCCTGGGGAGGTTCGATCACCCGCTGGGTCATCAGCCGGAAACTCTCATCTGAAAGAACGCGTTCCCGAGGTCCCTGGCCGCGATTGAGGAGGATCCGCACATAGGTTGCCATATCCGCGGCAGTGGCAGCGATGCTCCCGTCAGCAGTGTCAGTCTCGAGCCAGGTGGCCGGGACCAGGGGATGGCTGGGGTGGGCCGGGCGGTCGTCGTACAAGGACCCATAGCCCACTGCCAGGCGCTTGCGCGTCTCGTGGGTGATCACCGCTTCGGTGGCGTCCATCCCCAGCGGTTCCAGGATCCGCTCCTGGATGATCTCGCCGTAGCTCTGGCCCAGCACCTCCTCAAGGATCAGTCCCAGCACCTTGTAGCCGACGTTGGAATAGTGAAAGTGGGTGCCCGGCAGAGCAGTAGCCTGGCTCTCGCGCAGCGCCCAAGCTTCGTAGCGTGACTCGGTTGTGAACTCGGTCCCCATGATGATGCCTGCCGTATGGCTCAGCAGATGGTGAAGGGTGATGGGCTCAAAGTCCGATGGCACCTGAAACCATGGCAGATAATGGGTGATGGGTGCGTGGAGATCTATCAGGCCTTGCGCGTACAGTTGCAGCAGGGCGATGGCGGTAAACGATTTGCTGATGGAACCGATCTCGAACAGGCTGTCCAGGGCGATGGGAGCCCGGATAGCGACATCGGCCAAGCCATGAGTGCTCAAGTGGAGCATCTCCTCCCGGCCGGTGAGTGCCACGGAAACGCCCGGGGTGTTGGCTGCACGCATGTGCTGCTCCACGAATGCAGCCAATAGGGTGCCTGCCCGACTCGGGATGGACATGGATGGTAGCCTCTGCCTTTCCCTCTTTGGTCTGTGCGAACGGATTTCAGGCGTAGCGAAAAAATGATAACAACGTTCTGTCTGAATGTCAACTATGGCAAGGGCCTTATCCGACTAACCGGTCCGCTACTCTTTTGCGGTCTCCTCCCACTGGTGGTACAATCTTGTAGTGGAACGGTCCCAAGCTACAGGATGCCATCTATCTATAGCCAGACCATGTCCCACTGCACAAGGGGCTTGTTTACTCCCTCGCCTGAACCACACAGCGAAACCCTGTCAGGTAGTTGTCGGCGCGTGGGTCGAAGGGGTGGCGGTTGTCTGCCCGGAGGAACCCATACTCGTCATTGTCAAACCAGCTCCCGCCTCGGATTAGCCTTTCGCTCCCACTCTCTGGACCGCTTGGATTCGTCTGCTGTGTAAGAGGATAGGAGGCATGCCAATCGGCAACCCACTCCCAGACGTTGCCCACCATATCCAGGGCACCGCACCAGCTAGCGCCGCTGAGGTAGCTGCCCACGGGCGCAGTCTGAGCCTGACCGTCGTCATAGTCTGTGACCTTCCGATCGTCATGGGGACAGCTCACGTCACAGGAATTCAGTCGCGTCCCGTCAAACTGGTCTCCCCAGGGATAGATGCCCGAATCCGGCCCACGTGCAGCGTACTCCCACTCGGCCTCAGTGGGCAAACGGCCTCCGGACCACTCGCAATAGGCGCGGGCGGCCTGCCAGGTCACACAGATCACGGGGTGGTCTGCTTTCGCTGAATCCTCATACGTCGGTTCTCCCCAGGCGCACGTGGTGGGTGCAGAACAAGCACCGGCTGCCACGCACCGACCATAGTGGTCATTGGTCACCTCGGTCAGGTCGATCCAGAAACTATCGAGTACTACCGTATGCACGTGATCATCAAGGCTCCACGTTGTGCCCATTCTGAACTCGCCCCCTGGTACGTAGACCATGGTCATCCCATCGGCAGGGCGAGTCCAGGTGTCGTTCAGGCCGTACCCTGGCGTGGGTACCGGTGCTTTGACAGGGGGTGCGCTTGCGGGTGCAGCACCACCACAGCCAGAGACGAACGCCAAGAAGGCGATCAGGCTAGCCAGCCAGCGCTGGCCGGCTGTGACGTATCGAGCGGACATGATTTGATCCTCCTTGTTCTCAAGGCTGCAAAATGCATGCACCTTGGTAACATCCCTCCTGCAGGTAGGCCAGCATGAACCAGGCCACATGGTCACTGGCTGACAGCAGGGAACCGGCCGGATAATCGCTGTCGTAATCCATTATAAGGCAAAGATTCACCAGACGCATCAGTCATCTGGCGGATCTTGCATATTGTCCACGTGGACAATATTTCTGATACCTTGTGAGGCACCAGTCTGTGCTGAATGCCTTACCTCAGGCAAGTTCCTCGAGTGTTTTAATATGATTTATATTTGACAAATATTCCAAAATACAGTACAATTAAACCTTGAGATCAAGGCTTTGTACATCTAGCATTTCCATGGATGCCAGAGTACGGCGATTGGTCCCCAGCCGTGCGCAGGCCTGTGATCTCGACGTTCTTGTTGATAAGGGAAACCACATGGTGAAAGGTAGGACAGAAATGGCAGAATGCCAACACGTTGATCAGATTCAGGATGTGAACCCCAACACACAGGGTTGCGAAGCGTGTTTAGAAACCGGTGGCTGGTGGGTTAACCTCCGCCTGTGCCTTATCTGCGGCTATGTTAGCTGCTGCGACGACTCACCCGGGAAGCATGCCACCCAACACTTTCACGAAACCGGCCACCCCATCATCCAGCTTGGGATAGAGGGGGGTGAAGAACGCTGGTGCTACGTAGACAACGTCTACGTCCGAGAATCATAGGAACCGAACCAGCATAGGACTGATTCGGTCGAAAAAACAGCCTGCCCAGAAAGCACCGGGCATGGTCCTGTTGCTCGCATTGCCCCACGGGTACTTGCAGGGAGAACTGGGATGAAAAGCGAGAACGAACAACCACTAGCAGCTCGCTACGCGACGCTTTCCGAAGTCGTGCTGCTTATGTCCGAGACACCCGATCTGCAGCACTTGCTGGAACAGTTTGTCGGCAGGATCAAACGGCTGCTTGACTTTGATCGCTGCACACTGGCCATCCTCGACAACAACACCCAGACTTACCAATTGCAGACGCTGTTCGAGACCCGGCGGGGTGTTCCCAAGATAACAGAGACAACGCTTCCCCTGGCGCAGGGCCTCCCTGGTGCCGTGCTGCGCAGCGGGCAAGTACGCCTGATCACCGACCTGGCAGTGGCTCAGGGCGAGATAGCCCTACCGGCCGACCCGGCTCTGTGGGATGGGTCACTATCCACCATCTTGTCCCTACCGCTCCAGGCCTACGGCAAAGTAGTGGGTGCCCTCACCTTTAGCACAACCGAGCATGAAGGCTATACGGACGAAGACGTCGACGTGGCGGTCTCGCTTGCCACCTACCTGGCCCTGGCCATCGATCGCTGGCAGCAGGCCCAGCAACTGCAACAGGCCAACGCAGAACTGGCACGCCTGGCCTCCTTCCCCACGCTAAACCCTGCCGCGATCATTGAGGTAGATCTGGATGGGCGAGTTCATTACATGAATCCCGCCGCAGTCGAGATGTTCCCAGACTGCCGCCGGAATGGCCTCCACTGCTCACTCCTGGCGGATCTGCCATCTGTGGCGGCGATCCTGCACGAGAATGGAGAGCACTCCCAGCTTCGCGAAGTGGAGATTGACGAAAAGTGGTACCAGCAGGTGTTGCACCTGGTCCCCGGTAGCGAACGGATGCGCAGCTTTGTCATAGACATCACGGACCGAAAGCGGGCCGAAGAAGCACTGCAGCAGCAGAATGAATACCTGGCTGCGTTGCACGCAACGACGCTGGGATTGATCAGCCGACTTGATCTGAGCGATCTGCTTGAGGATATTGTCAAGAGGGCCGGGCAGCTCCTGGGCACGCCGCACGGGTTTATGTTCTTGCTCGCGCCTGGCGAAGAGGAGTTCGAGCAAAAGGTGGGACTTGGCGTATTCGCTGAGACGATCGGAGTGCGCCTGGAGCGAGGCGAGGGGGCATCAGGTCGCGCCTGGATGACTGGCGAACCCATGGTGGTGGCCGACTATGATGCCCTGGAATCTCGCGCTCGCGTCTATGGGTACAACCGGATCAAGGCCCTGGTGGCTGTCCCGCTAAAATCGGGCGATGAGGTAGTGGGAACTATCGGCATGGCATATGGCGCCGGGTCCGATCGAACGTTCGATGACGCAGAAGTGGAACTCCTGGGCCGCTTTGCCCAATTGGCTTCCTTGGCCCTGGACAACGCAAGGCTGTTCACTCAGACGCAAGAGCAGACCCGGCGGTTGGAATTGCTCAACGAGATGGGGAAGCAACTCAATCGGGCAGTCCAAGTGCAGGAGATCCTGGACATCGCAGCCGAGCAGGTTGGCCACATCCTTCCGGCCGATGAGGTCCATGTAGCTCTGGTCAATGGCTCCGAGGGTGACGTCGAACTCATTCCTCTGATCGGGGAGATTAGCGCGGTCCAGCAAAGTATGGGCCTGCCCCTGCCAGGGTCCGAACTGGAGCAAGCCCTCATCGAAAGCAAGTACATCATGCGGGGTCCTGGCGAAAGGAATGCGGCCGATGATGGCTGTTTCGAAATGTATGTGCCTCTCCTTGCCGGCGGGCAGACCATTGGCTCGTTCAACGCACGCTGCCAGAGGTTGAACGCCGTCAACGAGCACGACAGAAACATCGTGGTCCAGTTCGCCTCTCTGCTGAGTTCCGCGATTGAGAATGCTCGTCTCTTTGAGAAGAACGCACAGGGTCGCGCTGAGGCTGAAGACCAGGCAAAGCGGCTGGCGCTGCTGAACGAGATGGGCCAGCACATCAGCCTGGCAGGCAGCACGGAGGAGATTCTCCGGGTTGTCACCCAGTTTGTTCCCCGGGTTCTCCCTGCCGACCGCGTCAGCGTGGCGCTGCTGGCGGAAACAGGTGACAGCCTGGAGGTGTTCGCCCTGCAGGGAGAAGCAGGCGCCATGCCCCACGGCGAGCGACTGCCCCTGGCAGGGACGATGGTCGGCACCGCAGTCCGCGAAAAGCGTCTCCTCAGGACGGCCGACCTGCTGGAAAGTGAGTCGGCCGATGCGCGCAAATTGTCCGGACAGGGCTTGCGGGCAGCCATCGTGGCGCCACTGGCCGCTGGGGACCACGTGATTGGGACTTTGAACATTGGCAGCAGACAGCCGGGCATATATAGCGAGCGCGATGGGAGCATATTGCAGCAGATTGCCTCTTTTTTGGCCACGAACATGGAGAACACCCGTCTCTTCGCCGAGGCACGCGACGCACGAGCAGCGGCCGTGGCCGCCAACGAAGCCAAAAGCGCTTTTCTGGCCAACATGAGCCACGAGATTCGCACGCCGATGAACGCCATCATCGGTATGACCAGCCTGCTGCGGGATACCGAACTGAATGCGGAGCAGCGTGACTTTACCGAGACCATTCGCGCCAGCGGCGATGCCCTTCTGACGATCATCAACGACATCCTCGACTTTTCCAAGATCGAAGCGGACAAACTCGAGTTAGAAGACCAACCTTTCGATCTGCGCGCATGCGTGGAAAGCTCACTGGACCTGCTGGCCACAACTGCAGCGGAAAAGGGCCTGGATCTGGCATATCTGATCAATTCTGAAACGCCAGAGGCCATCGTCGGCGATATTACACGTTTGCGCCAGATTCTTGTTAACCTACTCAGCAATGCTGTCAAATTCACCGAACAAGGTGAGGTCGTTCTCTCCGTGTCCGGTGAACGGGTATCCAATCGCGCACCTGGTGCAACTCACGGTACACACTTGTTGCACTTTGCGGTCAGGGATAGCGGAATTGGCATTCCGCCCGAGCGGATGGATCGCCTCTTCCAATCCTTTAGCCAGGTGGACGCTTCGACCACGCGCCGCTACGGTGGTACCGGGCTGGGCCTGGCCATCAGTAAGCGGTTGAGCGAAATGATGGGCGGCACAATGTGGGCAGAGAGCACCCAGGGCCAAGGCTCCACTTTCCATTTCACCATTCGCGCCAAGGCCGCCCCCGCTCCGGCTCGCGCCTATTTGGATGAGATCCAGCCTGCGCTCCAGGATAGGCGCGTACTCATCGTGGATGACAACGCCACCAACCGGCGCATTCTCTCTCGGCAGGTTGAACTGTGGCAGATGCACCCGCAGGCGACAGGCTCACCCCTTGAAGCGCTGGACCGGCTCCGTGCGAGCGATGCTTTTGACGTTGTCATTCTCGACATGCAGATGCCGGTGATGGATGGTCTGACCCTGGCCAGGGAAATCCGCAAGCTCCCGCCCCCCAAATCCAGGCTCCCCCTGGTCATGCTTACCTCTTTGGGGCGCAGTGAGATCAAAGAGGATATGGACCTATTCGCCGCCTTTCTCACCAAGCCGATCAAGCCCTCATCTCTCTTTGATGCGCTGGTCGGTATCTTTACCGGAAGGCCCACACGTGTGCTTGTCCGGGAGGCCGAGGGAGAAGCGCAGTTCGATGCCCAGATGGGTCAGCAGTGGCCCCTGCGCATACTGCTGGCCGAAGACAATGCAACCAACCAGAAACTGGCGCTGCGTCTTCTGGCGCGCATGGGCTACCATGCCGACGTGGCAGCCAACGGTCTCGAGGTAATGGATGCCCTTCGGCGCCAACTATATGACGTGGTGCTGATGGATGTACAGATGCCAGAAATGGACGGCCTGGAAGCGACGCGCAGCTTGCGCCGCGAACTGCCGGAAATGCGGCAACCCCGCGTGATTGCCATGACGGCCAACGCCATGCAAGGGGATCGCGAAATGTGCCTGGCAGCCGGGATGGATGACTATGTGAGCAAACCCATTCGCCCCGAAGAGCTGGTTGAGGCCCTGAGCAAGAGCCATCCTCTGGCGGACCACCGGGAAGCGGAAGCACCCCCCAGTCTGGCCCGCGGGCTGGAACAGGCCGGACCAGGTCCGCAGCCCTTCGATGGGAGGGGAGGGGAGACCTCGCCTGTGCCATCTGACGCTCCCAGGCTGGCGCTCGACGCGGCTGTCCTGGACCCAACGGCATTGGAGAACCTGCTATCCATGCTGGGCGGCGAGTTTGTCTACTTGGAGGAGCTCATAGATTCCTTCCTCGAAGATGCTCCCCTGCTCCTGGCCGAGCTCAACCAGTCCGTCAAATGCGGGGATTCTGCCGGAGTACGCCGGGTGGCCCACAGTCTCAAGTCGAATAGCGCTGACTTTGGCGCCACCGCCTTGTCCAGTCTGTGCAAGGAACTAGAGATGATGGGCAAGTCGGGCGCGATCGATGGGGCTACCGACTTGGCGGTCCGTATTGTGGCCGAATATCGCAAAGTGGCAGTAGCGCTCGAGGCCGTCCGGCGCGAGGGCAGAATTTTCGAGCAGAGTGCAATATGACAGAGGAACAAGGTCACATCCTGGTGGTAGACGACAACCGTATGAACCGCATCAAGCTCTCCCGCAGTCTGGAGCACCAAGGCCATACTGTGGATCTGGCCCAGGATGGGCAGCAAGCACTCAATATGCTCGAGACCCAGTCCTTTGATGTCGTGCTCCTCGATATTCTCATGCCCGGGATGGATGGTTATCAGGTCTTGGAAACAATCAAAGTTGATCCCGGGCTGCGTGACATTCCAGTCATTGTCATTTCAGCACTGGATGAGATAGAGAGCGCTGTGCGCTGTATTGAGATGGGGGCCGAGGACTACCTGCCCAAGCCGTTCAATCCCGTGTTGCTGCGGGCACGCCTGAACGCCAGTCTGCAAAAGAAAAGGCTGCGTGACCTGGAGAAGGCTTACCTTCAGCAAGAAGTCATGCTGCGGCAAAGTGAGAAACTGGCCACACTGGGCAAACTCAGTGCCGGCATGGCGCACGAACTGAATAATCCGGCGGCTGCAGCCCAGCGCGGCGCTGCACAATTGCAGGCCACGTTCTCGAACCTCCAGCAAACGCATCTGAAACTGGGTGAGCTGAACCTGGACGAGTCGCAGTTAGAATCGTTACTGACACTTGATAACCTGGCCCAGCAAAGGGCAAAACAACCAGCGGACATGGAATCGCTCACACGTAGCGACCGCGAAGGCGAACTAGAAGCCTGGCTGGACGAGCAGGGTGTGGTGAATGCCTGGGAGGTAGCGCCCACCCTGGTCAATCTCGGTTATGATTGCGATGCATTGAACACGCTCGTGGCGAGCTTTACCCCATCCCAATTCTGTGCAGTGATTGAATGGCTCAGCGACACGTACACCATCTACAGCCTTCTGGAGGAGATTGGCCAGGGCGCCGGGCGCATCTCTGAGATTGTCAAGGCGCTGAAAGGCTACACCTACCTGGACCAGGCGCCTATCCAGACGGTGAACATCCACGAGGGTCTGGACAGTACCCTTGTCATTCTGCGCAGCAAGCTCAAGCAAGGGATCACCGTCCATCGTGAGTATGATACAGATTTGCCTCGCATACAAGCCCGTGGCAGCGAGCTCAACCAGGTATGGACGAATATCATCGACAATGCGATAGGGGCCATGAACGGCGATGGTGAAGTCACCTTGCGAACGCGACATGACGAGGAGTGGGTGATCGTAGAGATCGAAGATAATGGCTCTGGCATTCCGGAGGAAATGATACCGAACCTATTTGACCCATTTTTCACCACCAAGCCACCTGGCGAGGGGACTGGCCTGGGACTAAATATCAGCCACAATATTGTCGTTCAAAAACACCAGGGGAAGATTGACGTGTACTCACGCCCGGGGAAGACCCGTTTTGAGGTACGGCTGCCTCTCGATTGTTCGCCAGCAGAGTTGTAGGGCTGGAGGTATTCCTATGACCAAACCGATCATTCTAACTGTGGACGACGAGCCGCAGGTGCTCAATGCCGTCGAACGTGATCTGCGCCGGCACTATCACGGCGACTATCGAATTGTTAAAGCCACCTCAGGGGCAGAGGCGTTGGATGCAGTGCGCGAGCTAAAACGGAGAAATGCACCCATTGCCCTGTTTCTGGCAGACCAGCGCATGCCAACCATGAGTGGGACAGAGTTTCTGGCCGAGGCGCGTAAACTCTATCCCGAAACCCGCAAAGTGCTGCTCACTGCCTACGCCGACACCGAGGCGGCCATCCAAAGCATCAATACGATTGGGTTGGACTACTACTTGATGAAACCCTGGGATCCGCCCGAGCAGACCCTTTTTCCGGTTCTGGACGATCTGTTGAGTGATTGGCTGGCAACTGTGCCGGCGCCGTACGAGGGCATTCGAGTGGCAGGGACTCTCTGGTCTCCCACGTGCCATCGTGTCAAAGACTTTTTGGCCCGCAACCGGATTCCCTATCAATGGCTCGATATTGAAAAGGATGCAGGGGCCAAGGATCTGGTGGAGGCCGCCAACCCGGAACAGCATCGGCTGCCCGTGGTATTCTTCCCCGACGGCGATGTGCTGGTTGAGCCCGACAACCGGACACTGGCTGAAAAGTGTGGTCTACAAACCCGGGCGACGCAGCCCTTCTATGATGTGATCATCATCGGAGCTGGCCCGGCAGGGCTGGGAGCAGCCGTCTATGGCGCATCCGAGGGATTGCGGACGCTGATGATTGACAAGGAGGCAACCGGCGGGCAAGCGGGTACCAGTTCGCGCATCGAGAACTATCTGGGCTTCCCCAATGGCCTGAGTGGGGCTGATCTGGCGCGGCGGGCCACCGCACAGGCCCAACGCCTCGGCGCCGAGATTCTGACCGCCCAGGAGGTAACCGGGGTACGCGTGGAGGATCCATACCGCATTGTAAGCTTGGGTGATGGGACAGAGTTGGCCTGTCGCGCGCTCGTGCTGGCAACCGGTGTTACAGTTCGCAAGCTTGACGTACCCGGCGTGGAAGCCCTGACCGGCGCAGGGATATACTACGGCGCGGCACTGACCGAAGCCGCCCACTACCGGGATGGACACATGTTCGTCGTCGGAGGGGCAAATTCGGCGGGTCAGGGCGCGATGTTCTTCTCCCGGTATGCAAAAAAAGTGACCATGCTGGTACGAGGCAATTCGTTGGGAAACAGCATGTCTCAATACCTCATCGACCAGATAGCAGGGACGGACAATATCGAGGTATTGCTGCGGACAGAAGTGGTTGAAGCCATAGGCAAGGACTGGCTCGAGGCCATCAAGATAGCGGACAAAAACACAGGTCAGACCAAGACAGTTCCCGCTGCTGCCATGTTTCTCTTTATCGGAGCGGTACCTCACAGCGACCTGGTGGCAGGTTTGGTAGAGCGCAACCAGGCTGGCTTTATCCTCACAGGGCCGGATCTGACGCAAAACGGTCGTGGCCCCAAGAACTGGAGACTCAAGCGAGACCCGTACTTGCTGGAGACCAGTGTGCCGGGTATCTTTGCTGCTGGTGACATCCGGCAAGGTGCTGTCAGACGCGTAGCTGCGGCCGTGGGTCAGGGGGCAGTCGCCATCAGCATGATTCACCAATACCTGAAGACGGTATAGGTGGCCATCTCCAGCGTCAATCCCTGCTACGCTGCAATCAGCAGACCGATAGCCATCAGCACCGGGGTCGTGATATTGAGCAAAACATTGAATCCCATGTATCGCAGCAGATTGGGTAGATCGTTGGCGTGGCGGTAGACACCCACGGCTGCCAGCACAGCCAGGGGAAGGGTCAGGAGCCCCAGCAGAGTGGCCGCTGGCAAGTGACCCAACCAGACGCCCATCACAACGGAGAGGTACGTGGCCAGCAGGATCAAGGCATAAAGGATGCTGCAACGTTGCCTTCCAAGCAGGATCGGGAGGTTCCGCCGGCCCACACTTTGGTCAGCTTCCACATCTGGGAATTGGTTCAGAAGCAACAGATTGTTCCCCAAAAAGAACGGTGCAAGCGAGGCAAAAAAGGCCGTCCACGTATACTCGCCCGTCAGCACATAATTTGTGCCCATCACCATCAGCAGACCAAAGCCCAGGCCTGTGACGATCAGGGACACCAGGGGTTTGCGTGTGATCCAATTCGTATAAACAACGATGACCAGAATTCCGAGCGCGCCCAAGGGCAAAAGGGCCCAACCCCTAACAAACAGGAAGTAAATCCCGATCACGGACGTGATGGTCAGACCTGCCACAGCGATACGGAGCACGGTCGGGGCCATATCAGGCCGCTCCTGCAAGGTCCCACTGCCGCCACTGAAAGGTGTGCGATCACTGGCCAGGTCCAGGCCACTCTTATAGTCGAAATACTCGTTCAACGTGTTGACACTGATGTGGGCACAGACAGCCCCAATAAAGGCAAGGATCAAGTAAAACACATTGATGCTGCTGTGGGTCCAGACGGCGGCACCTGTCCCCAGAAGGACACAGGCAACATCCAGATACAGGAAATCGACCCGCATTGGACCTAGCCAGATTTTGAGATCCTTCATCACTATCCCCCGAATGGCTTCTCACTATTGGTGCTGGAGATGATGAATTGTACCATCACCCCTCAATTCAGGCAAACTCCATTCGACGGCGTCTTGGTTGTACAGATGGAGGTCCGAAAGACATGGTTTGTTGCCAACATGGCTTCTCCCAATCGGTGAAAGCCGGTCTTTGCATCATTCAAACACCTATGATATAATCGGTCCATCCATCACCTGGATAGCCTGGTATTCGGTGCGAAACTCGCCCGGGTCTCCGTTTCCGAACGGGCGTCGTCCCCGGGGCGGATCCGCACCAGAAACCAGGCTAGGCAATGAGACCCTGCTGTGGGTAGACATACCTTCATCAGCCCACACAGGAACGGCTTGGGTCGGTCTGAACATGGAAAATCGTAACGGCTAGGGGCGCCGGTCAGCCGTAGAGACCTCAGATGTGATGCGCGAATGAGATACAGCCTGATGCTGGCTATCCCTGTGTGTACCTCTTATAGTTTGCGAGGCAGTTTCATTGTGCGCCATGCCGGCGCTGTTTCCGCAGTTA
>Ga0180437_10006621_pt1 | contig 15342 bp, 10 predicted proteins | sample SS_ome_4_FD_132410 | JGI IMG/M metagenome (GOLD analysis project Ga0180437, IMG submission 132410) | Hypersaline lake sediment archaeal communities from the Salton Sea, California, USA - SS_3_D_1 metaG | ecosystem: Environmental > Aquatic > Non-marine Saline and Alkaline > Hypersaline >...
GCTCTCGATGCCATCGCTGCAACGGTGGAAAGTGGCGGACAACGTAGAGCTGCGTCGTTGGGACTGTGTGAAGTGTGGCATCCCGAAGTGGGAGCTTTCATTAGTGCTAAACTGGATGAGAACGAAATTAATTACTTTAACATCAGCGTCGGGATTAACGACGACTTCATTCAAGCAGTGCATCAGCAACGCCCCTGGCCATTACATTTTAATCGACAGGAATACAACACAGTTGGAGCTAACAAACTGTGGGAGACCATTATACAAAACATGTTGGCCAACGGTGAACCAGGCCTTTTAAATATGTCCAATCTGACCCGAAATAACTCGTGGTACTTTGCTCCAATTAAAGGCACTAACCCATGTGGTGAAGCACCGCTGTCAGATAACGAAGTGTGTGACCTTGGTTCTATTGTGTTGTCTCAGTTTGTTTCTGGAAGGGGTATTAGTTGGTCAGCACTGGAAGATACCATCAGGCTGGCTGTACGGTTCTTGGATAACATCTTTGAGATCAACCAGTTCACCTTGCAGGATGTAAAACTGGCGGCTACTAAGAGCCGTCGTATAGGTATCGGAGTTATGGGTCTTGCAGATATGCTGTTCAAACTACAGATCAGATACGGATCAGATAAAAGCATCGACCTTGTTGAACGTATCATGAAGTTCATTCGTAACATAAGCTACGAAGAATCAGTTAAGTTGTCGCAGGAGAAAGGTTCTTTTAAGATGTTCGACAGCACGCTCTATTGTAAGAGCTCCTTTGTACGGAAGTTACCAAGGGCGTTACGAACAGACATCAGACGATATGGTATGCGTAACGTAACAACTATGGCTGTCGCTCCAACAGGAACCATCTCTCTTATCCCTGAGGTAACGTCAAGTATTGAGCCTCTATTCTATAAGGCGTACAAGCGGACTGATCGTGTCAGCGATCGTGTATATGTACATCCGTTGGCAGCTGACCCATCAACAAAGTCAGCAGACTGGTACGTAGACAGCACAGACTTGACACCTCAAGATCACATCGACATTCAAGCGGCTGTACAAAAGTACACAGATGGTGCGGTCAGTAAGACGATCCTGCTTCCGGCCAACTATACAGACACAGAACTTAGCAGTCTGTTACTTGAATCCATTACAGACCTCAAAGGACTGACAGTGTATAGAGACGGATCGAGAGGTAACCAAATCATCACACCAATGTCTCAGGACGAGATAGAGGAAGCCGTCAGTGGACGTGTGGTATCGACAAGTGAAATGGATGAAGGTGACGTCAAGTGTGCAACAGGAACGTGCGAGCTTTAAGGAGGTGTGGGATGGGGAAAATGGAACAAATAATAAAAGAGGCCATTGATCCAGAAGGAGACTTGATTGACCGCATAGCGGCCCTTGAAGCGGAGAACGCCGATCTAACACAGAGGCTTGAGGCCGTTGGTGATTGCCTCCGCGCTCTGCTTTCCAAAAACGACTTGCCGCCATTGGCGTAAGGAGGGTGCTTATGGGATTCTATCCAGATGATAGTGATGATGAGTTTGTGTTAGACGAGGACATTGAACCTGACAATCCCAACAGGGTCAACGAACCATCAGAGAACAAACGCTTTAGTCGTCAACGATGGGCTTGTGATGTGCTTGAGGAAATGCGTACCATGATGAAGTCCATGAACTTTAGTGGACTGTCTGCTTCTATCGAGGAGCTCCAGATCATGGTCAACCGTATGGAGGAAGCGCTACGATACAAAACAAACGTTGCTGAATGGGAAGAGGAAGCACGTGACATAGCGGCCAAGGTCGATCGTATGCACAAAGAAGCCTACGACCTTGGTCTATTCCTCGACAAACAGAAACATAATAGTCTGGAGGACTAATGAGAAACGTAATCAAAGCGGTGTGTGCTGAAGTGTGCACCATGCTTCTGAACAAGAATGAATCATACGGTAACAGTGCGGCGGAGCCGCTACGAATATTCAGCAAGACAAACACCATCGAACAGATCAACGTCCGTATAGATGATAAGCTGTCTCGTATAATGCGAGGACACGAGTATGAAATGGATGATACAGAGCTTGATCTTATTGGGTATCTTATTTTGAAACGATGTGTTCGTAGGATTAAGGAAGACAATGAAACGACGAACTCCAGATAAAACCAACACATATCGGTTATGGATATGGTATCGTTCCAACACAGTTCCGTTATCTGATCGTGGTGTGAGTGGAGATGCCTTCCTTGAATCTACTGAAGGACTTTATATGTGCTTTCCGTGTGAATGGAGAAACTAAACAGAAACGCCCACCAGGAATAACTCCTGAGTGGGCGCTTTAGTTTTATTTTGTGGTAGAATCTTTATCATTAAATAGTCCGTAGTTAGGTGCCATAGGTATGAGGTTATCAAACCTGTCGTCTATTCTTTTGGCAGCCTCCACACTCCATATGATGTGACTCTCCACCCTTGTTTTGTTGTTGTACGCAACAGTCCCTACTGTCCCCACGAACGCTATTAGAATCGCTAAGACGGTGTAGAAGACCTTTTGTGATACGAAAAAAGCGTTACAGTCCTTCATCCTACACGTGCACGCTTCCTGTTGTTTCTTCACATCATCCTTCACTTCCTTTACCATAACGCATAAATGTTTTACATCTTGTCTCAACGCTGTGATAGCATCGTGGTCATTCTCTCGCCGCTCGGGGCCGTTATATGTATTTGGCATACTACTTACCTCCAGTGAATTGAACACCTGATCTCAATTCTATATAGTGCTTATACGCTAATTCTAATCCTTTCAGTTCATTCTTATCCAGAGTAGCTACGAACAACGCCTTCTGCTGGTTGGTCATACCGTACAGTGGATCAAGTTGTTCCATCATTGTACCTATGTCTTTAACCTTCCCATAAGATAACTTGATGTAGTCCACAAAGTATTTCTTAAAAGCAGTAGTGTCTCCGTATCTAAACGCCAACGACATATTGTATGCCGCTGTTGCTTTCTCTGAACTGTGATAGCCCTTGCCTCTAAACCCCATGTCCTTTAACCATTGGACTTTACGGGCTTTGGTTGCGTTGTACGCCATCTTTGTTAAGTCTTGCTTGTAGGTGTACAGACTCTCAACCATGTCGCTCTTCCAGGTCTTAGCCATTGGCCGCTGTCGTATTAGATTGCCAGCTTCCTTAGGAAGAAATTGATCCGCGATGTGTGCTTTCCAGTCGTCGATTGGTGTTGGATTAGTAGCGTCAGGAAATAGTTTCTGCATGGTTACTAATTCGAACGGCACTTTGTATTGCGGCCCAAGCATACCAGATAGTTTCCTCATCAACTGTATAGTCATACCACCGGTAGCATCAAACAATCCCTCCTTTGTAGCGTACTTATTGATTTCCTTCTTGGCATCCTCCAACGTAGTCCTACCTGTCAGAAGATCAGCCAACTTCAATGGAGCACTCTGGAGATTACCCCACTCTAACAAGTCACCTAACAGACCTACACGAGGAAAGTAACGTACGTGTTCCTGTCCTGGAGGGCCCATATAGATGTGTGGTGTTTCTCTCAGATCGTCAGGTAACGCGTCCTCCTCTTCTGGATAATAAAGGTTATTGAATATCTGCAACAACGTAGACCAAAACATCAGCGTAACAGCAACCTGTCCAGTGGCCAGAGTAAGTACAACAGATTTAGCAGCAGTCTTACCAAGAATCTTACGAGCTATGGAACCAACGATCTTATCATTGGCTACCATGTTACGCCATATCTGTGCGGCCCGCGAAGCATTGACCTCTTGGAAACTATAGAACGGCGCTACGTGCCGTCTCATAAAGTCACCAGCCTCTGTTACTCTATCGTACGCACCAAGCAAATCGTTGCTCAGTACAAACGCTTTGTCACGATTATCTTGCAGGTTATCTATTTCCTCCGGTATAGAAGCGGCGTAGTCCGTCGGTTTAAACTTTCCTGTCTCAAGCTTCTCAAGGAAAGCAAGGTACGAAGCGTACCGCATCCATTGTTCACGAGCATCTGTCAGTGTTCGTGGAAGTTTCCACACCCTCTTGGCAAACAACTTAACAGCACCACCTTTGCCGGTTACGTTCTTGAACTCAGGTGATCTAAGAATATCTGCCATCTCTTGGGTAGTGAAGTTACTTTCCAGCCCACCTCTATCAACCCACTCTTTGTATTCGTTGCTTGTTTCCTTACCAAGGAGTTTCTTGATAATATCTGCACCAGCCTGTGTAAACATCTTGCGGCCAGTTGAATATGTCTGGCCACCTACAAAGACTGCTTCAGCATCACCAGTCATGTTCCTCAGGTTATACTTTACAACACGGAATGGAGACACGAGTTGCCACGCTTTCCATCCAGTCATCATACCTCTAAAGAACCTACCAACCACACCTTTCTTTTGGCTGTCGAGGTAACTGTTCAAGGTTTCTGCCAAGTCCTCAGGTATCACCATCTCACTGTGTTTACGACCAACAACCAGAACCTTACTGATGTCCTTGGTCTTAACCTTCAGTTGTTTGAGTCCCTTTGAGATTGCTTCTTCGACCAGCTTGCTCGGAATAGTATCCGCAAGATACATAACAGATCCTTCCCTTGGACGCCAGGCCACGTATCCCTCAGGAATTGTATAGTTCTCAAGCTCCTGTTCACCTTGCTCCTCCTTCAGCTGATCCACTATATCAAAGTTATCTTTGATGGTTTTAATGGTCTTGGCTATCTGTACATCATACAGAAGTTGAGCCATGACCTCATACTCAGCTTGTATATAGTTCAAGTTGATAGGACGTACTGTGCCCTTACGTGCACGGAGATGGCTTCTGTTCGCTGGCGTAGCCAGCTTCTTAGTTGCCACTGTGCTTGGGCCTTTGGCCTTCAGGTAATCAACTACCTGATGCCTGAAGTATAACGTGCGTTGCATACGCTTCTCAACGTCAAACCCCACATCCTTCATAGCCTGTCCATACTCGCTCTTGAGTTCTGCCCAAGTATCGAGCCGTGCTTCCCATGCGTTCTTAAGCGCTTGATCTCTCATGGCTAAAGTAACCAGCTTGGCAAACTCTTTCTCAACACTTTCCTTTGGCCAGTCAAAAGGAATATCCAACTCGGACTCACCATTTGCTACACGTTGTTCGTTGATCTTGTGTTGTTCCCAAAAGTCAGCCATCGTCACAAGACGTTCAAAGATTTCATACTGATCTTTGTTTAGGCCATTCAGTATCTTACCTAACTTGGCAATGGCTTTGGAACTTGCAATGCCACGATAGTTTCGTAGGCGTCTGAGCTCCTTCGTCGCTTCTGCATACTGGCCAAGTTTCTTTCGAGAGATGTTCTCGAACTCACGAAACTTATTCTTGACTCCGATAAAGAACTCAGCAACACGTGTCATCCACGTATCCTTTGCCACACCTACCCGATAGTTCTGGAAATCCTTCTCCATATCCGGGTCTTCGTACTTGGCGCTCTTCTGATTGACACGATAGACTTTACCAGCCTTGGCGTCCTCAAAGATCTTCTGGCGTTCGGCAATCATGTCACGAACCTTTTGAGGATCTATGGTGTCACTCATCAACGTGAACGATGCACGGTGCAGGATACTATCTGGATTAGATACATGGAACCCGTATCCATATGGCATAGCTCCAGACGATTTAGGCCAGTAGTGTTCAAGCCTAAGCTCATAACCAGGTGCCGCTTCGTTAAGAGCTGCTTCAGCAGCGGCTTGGAACTTAGGATCAAGTCCATCCTTATCAGTCATTGAAGAGAACTGATTGTGCTCCTCAACTGTGACAGCCTTACTGTCGAATATGACGTAGTTTCTTCCGCGAGCCATATCCATGTTACCACCAATCAAGCTATCAACTGGATACACAAATCCGTCTACACCTAAATCATACAGGAATCGAGACGCCAGTTCTTGATTGCCAAGGAGCTCTGTCATTCTATCATACAACTGACCGACAGGTTGCTTCGCTCCTTTAAGTAACGTCAGTGCTTGATCTGCTTTAGACGCACCATACTTCTTCTTTAAACCTTGTGTAAGTTTCGCTTCCTTTATTATCTTGAGTAGTCTAGGTTGCGTTTTAATAGGATCATAGTATGAAGCATACAAATAATCTTTAGGATCTTTGCCTTTGTGCAGTGTGATCTGATACATGTGCCTGTTGCCAATGTTCTCATTTATTTCTGCAACATATTCAATAATCCAGTCACCAAAGTTCACCATATTATTAATAAAGAACTCAGGTAGATTATTCATCTTTCCGTATTTCTCAATGCCCTTTTCAAAGTTCTTAAGTTCTTGGGCACTGTGCCACACATTCCTATCAAGTTTACCGATTGAGTCGTTGATCATGTCATACATATGATCACCAACCTTTTCCAATACGCGACTAGAAACTTCGTTTTCACCTACACCTTCCATCCATTCAACAAAGGCTTCAACGATACCCTCTCTTGTAACATCAGACATTCCCTCAGTAAATCTAAACTTCCTGGAAAGAGTTACGGCGTAGTGTTTAGCAATACCTATTCTCGTAGAGAAATACAAACCCCAACCAAATACTTGTGCTCCTTCACCTGTACCAATCTTCTTTAGCTTTGGTATTAAACCTTCCCAATAATGAGGACTACCGTGCCATAAATCAGCAATGGATGCTTGGTTAGATGTATTAACAGCACCACCAAACAAAGCAGCTTTAATAATATCTATCCGTGCTTCAAGAGCTTTTACCTTCTTTGTATCTCCTGCTTCTTTGGCAATACCTACTTGTTGTGCTGCTTTACCCCATTCCTTTTCAAGATATTTAGTATCTTTTATATTCTTTAATATATCTTTGTTTTGTTCTATTTCTTTTAATACTGTATCTTTTGTCTTACCTTTAGCTGTAGTTTTAGGTTGTTTCTGTTTATTAGCTTTAGGTTTCTTTTTGTTTACCTTAGGTTTCTTTACAAACATAACCGCAGGCCCGCCACCACCTTCTTCTTTAATGGCGTTGTAGAAAGCACCTTCAAGACCAAGAGTATTAAAGATGGTTTCCATTTCTTGGATGATAGTCTCTTCGCCAGCACCAGTACCTCGATACGGTTCAAAGGCATCCAACAATCTTTTGATCTTTGTATCGTTGGCTTCGCCGTACTTACCGATAGAAGCTTCCAACGTATCAATCATGTTGTCCCAGTTGTCCCAAGTATTTGGATCGTCCATGATGACAAACTTAGATGGAGCTATCTTCATGGTGTACTTGATGACATCACCAAAGTGCTTGGCCAGTTCTGTATCCTCACCAAGTGCAAAGTGATAACCAAGTTCGTAAGGATCCTTCTCCAGCTTACCATCAGTTGTACCACGTTCCAAAGTAATGGTACCTGGCTCTGTCGGAAAGCCATGCGTAGTAGCTTCTGGTTTGGCTTTCTTAGGCTCTACCTTTTTAGCTGGCTTCTTAGACGTTTTAGCTTTAAGATTAGCGGCTTTCAAATCTTTTACCGCTCTTTGCTCAGTCATTAAACCATTGGCTACACCATCAGCAAATTCCTTTATAGTTCCAGCTTCTAAATATTTAAATTGTTTAGTCCAACGAGTTATTAATTGTTTGACTAATTTAGCTTTAGTATCTACCTCAGGTTTTGCCTTCTTAGCAGGTTTCTTGGCCGGTGCTTTCTTCTTAGCCTTCGGAGACACCCACCCTTTCGGGTGGTCAATCACCTCACCATCTACGATGGACGTGACGTATCCTTTCGGCATCATTCGTTTCTCAGGTGCCTTAACGAACTCTCCTATCGCTTGTTCAATGTCTGTTACTAACTCAGGACTAATAGCCATTAGTTCCTTGGCAGCGTCCCTAAAGGCATTGAAGTTTTTGATGTCGTTGTCGGTGTACCAACGAGTCTTCTTGCCCTTGTTGTTTATGTAGAAACGTTTCTTGGCGAACTCATCAGGACCGAGCTCTTTCATAAGAGCAGGTTCACCTTCTACAAACTTCCTGTCAGGTGTAGCCTCACGAAGCGTAGCTCGTTCGGCCATCGTTATGAACTTGTCAACCAGTTTCTTGTTGTCCTTCAAAACATCTTGGTAGTCTTTTAAGATGTCGTTGACCTCATTGGCAAGAGCCTTGTTGACGCTTTTAAATGTGTATCCTTTCTCTTTCTTAGGAGTTGGCTTTGCTTTGGCAACTGCTTTCTTAGGAGCAGCGGCCTTCTTAGGTTTAGCCTTCAGCGGAGGAACAGCCATCTCCATGTGTGTACTCATGATGCGTTTGATTTCGTCAAAGGCAGACTTGTCATCAGTCATACCAAGCATAGACGAAACCTTGTACACCAACTCATCCCACATAGTTTTAACCCAAGACTTACTGGGATTCTGTACACGAATAGTATCCATAGACTTAGCCACCTCGGGATTAGTGAGGGCGTAAGTCATGAGCTCGTCAAGTTCCCCTAATCTTTGGGGATCAACGTTCTCAAACCCAAGCATGTTCATCTCATCTTTCATTCGAAGCAGAACTTTTAAACCAGCTTGGGCGTTATTGTATTGGTCTTTCTTTATCTGACTGTCGGTGTTCTTCTCAAGACCTGACAGCGCCATGATGTTGTTCTGTATATCTGCATAGTTAATGCGGTTAAGAGTGTCTGCCAAATCAATTCTAAATTTATTCAGCTGTGAATCAGACATACGGTTGCGAATAGCGTGCACCAGTCCGTGAAGAATCTCGTGGGCAATATCCATACTGGCGTTTGCTGTGTTCTTTATGTAGCCTTGCCGTAGACGCACGATACCGTATACCATTTTACCTTCTTGGTCTAAGCCTCTAGTAAACATGGCCCTTGTGCCGTGCATATCACCAACGTTATCTGGCTCTAAGGTAAACTTAAACTGCTCTCCCATAGCTTCAAGAGAATCCAATAAGTAGCCAAACCTCCAAGCACGCTTGCCGTTCTTGTCGCGTTTGTTAAGAAGATTCTCAAGCAACAGCGCTTGTTTACGAATCCCTTGGTCTTTGACTGTACCTAAATCAAACTTAACTGTACCGGCAGGAATATCCTCATAGCGAACCAACGTATACTTTCCGTTTACTTCAGATACCATAAACGGACTGTTCTTTTGTTGGGTTTTATATTTCTTTAGAAGATCAGTATAATGTTTCTCTGCTTCTTCTTGCGTATTAAATAAAGGAAATCCAGCAGGCCCCTTATCTTCCTCAGGAGCAGGAGGTACATCCTCTCCAATCGGAGTCATAGGTTCGTCTTCAATGTCCAGCTCTACATCAGGCTCTTCGACAGGTTCAAACTCTGCCTCAGGTTCTGGTTCGAACGCTTTCTTTTCTTGACCAAGATGTAAATCTCCTACAGTCTCAGGAGGCGCTTGTATCTCGCCCTCCTGCACCGGAGCTGTTGTACCACCAGGCCCCGTGCCTTCAAACATACGAGGGCCACCAGCTACTACACCAAGATCGTCATCGAATAACCTACGTCGTTCCATCTCCTTTACAAGTCGTGGATCTAAATCAGCAAGTTCTTTCTCGGCTTCCTTTTGATCAGGAACATCCTCGTCTTTAGCGTCGTGAAGTTTCTGCTTAAGTGCCTCAAGTTCTTTGAGCATCTTCTCTGTTTGCTTGACCTTCTCTGGATCCTGTTGTGATATACCAGTGTCAAGGTGCATACGAAGGTTGGCTGTAGCTTTATCGAGTACCTTATTGTATCCACTTACAGCAGCACTACCACCAGCCGTACCACCAAGACCAAACACAGAACCAATGGCACCTTCATACTTGGCTTGTCCGTGATTTGCTTTGACAGCATCCAGAACTGCTTTAGACAGTTGCACATCTGAATAGCCGCGTTGTCGTCCAAGGATAAAGGCGTTGACGCCAGCACCAAGTTGAGATTGCAGGTACTCAGTCGTACCTTCCGTCACTGTTGATTCGATGTACTTGCGAACACCAGGAACCCGTATGACGTTACGCATGATGCTACTGAAACCTACTTGCTCCAGCATTGTCTCACCAGCGGTTCTAAGGACAGCCGCTTCAGCGGCGTTCTCAAATGTCATACCTTGCTGCAAACCTTCTTCAAATGCTGGACCGAAGATCTGTGTTCCCATTGCAATCATACCACCAGCAGGGCCACCTACCACAGTACCCAATCCCATAACACCGTATACAGGAGCGGTGCCGAGAGCATCCATCCAGAAATCTACGTGGGGTTTACCTGTAGGTTTATAGTTGGTAGCAGCAAACCTTGGATCGGTTGCCAGCTTAACCAGAAAGTCAGGATTCTGTCGCGCTTTATTTACTCGTTCAACAACACGTGGATCTCCCTTTGCTGCCCTAATAGATTGCTGATAGGACATTTCATTTAGATACTGAAAGGTTTGACCAAGGGCACGAGGAACGGCTTTCAAAGCCTCATCCCACGTAGTTCCCCACGTTCGTTCGGGACGATTGTCTGGAGCAGGAGTAGGCGTGTTCAGTGCTGCCGCACGCGCAAGTCCTGGCTCTCCTATTTGAGACGCAGCAAGTTCTGGATTGTCGGGATAGTTAGTAAAGTCCTCATCACCCAATCCATATATCTGCCGTTCTTGTTGAGGTTGTTGGGGTTGCGCAACCTCCGGTTCCTGGGCAACTGGTTTAACTGTACCAGCTTTCATCATGTTGGCTTCTGTCTCTGACGGAGTGGCGTCCATGTACTGCGGACGCCCTATGTCCGCCATAAACTCATTACGTGCAACTCCAGAACTCTCCCCATACTTCTCATAAAGAGCGCTTGCGAGATCCTGGTCATCCCAGTCATTATATTGTGGGTACTTCTCTTTAAATTGATCCAGGCCCATGTGTATCTCCTAAGGTGTAATTAATTCGGGTGGTACGTTAGTACCTTTATATTTATCTCCAACAGAAGTTCCAGTCAAACCAAGTGGATCATCAAGCTCTTCTCCAAAATACGATTTCAATCTACCTTTTGCTATTGGATCATTAATCAACTCAAACATATTATCCTTTTGTTGTTTACGATGCGATTCGAGTTTACCTATCATATCTTTCGTCGCATCTTTATCAACGGTAGCTTGTGAGATCATCGCTATCATATCTGGATCAGTAATATTCATACTACTAATGATAGCGTCGGCGTTGGCGTCCTTAACCAGCGCATTCTTAAGCGCAGTAATTTTTGTTCCTAAGTTATTATAATCTTCTATGTAAGAGTTAACCATATTATATTGTTCGATTGGACTTCCTGGTCTATCATTTGCATTATCTAATACAAATATGCCCATGTGCTTTTTGCCACCGGTGGTTGGGTTAGTCAACGAATACGACGCACCTTCATATTTAGATACCGGATATTCAATAACCTGACCGCTGTGTGGATTGATGTAACGTTTAAGTTGGATACCTTCTGCCTTACCATCCTTACCCATAGCCTTTAACAAAGCGTTGTATTGATTTTGAGCTCGCGCGCTTTGCCACTTAAGGGTATCTGTCCAACCTTTATCTGGATCTCCACTGGCAAAAGCATCAGCCAAATACCTGTCTATCTTATTCATCTTACCATTCAAAGATACTAACTGCCTATTAGGGTTTTCATATTCCTTAGTCTTTGCACGGAGTTGTTCTTGCATACCCTTAATCTTCATTTGAAGTTGGGGGCTTTTGGTTTTATTATATTGAGCTTGTTCCTTCTCGATGTCACTGGCCATGGAACGTAACTCGCTTTGGCGTTGGGCTTCCTCATCAAACTCAAACATCTGCGCAGCAGCGATTCGGTTCTGTATCTGCTGCGCTTTCCACTTCGGTTGGATAAGAGGACGTCCATCACTACCCATTAGAGAACCATCAGGTTGTATCTCTGCGTTAGGATCACCAGCTATTTGGCCTATGTTTGTCTTAAAAGTATTCCATCGTTCAAGCGTTGCCTTATCAGAACCTTCATCCGGCATATTACGTTTAATGTTTATCTTAGTCGGAGCTATCCGATCGGTCGCTTGTTGTTGGGCCAAGACACGAACTGGATCCGTCTGCTCGTACATAAACTTATTGACCGCCAATTGTGTCTGCGCCAAGTTATGTTCAGCGGCCATTTTACGTCGCGCATTCTCGTTGATCTGCGCGTTGAAGTTTTCTAACGCCCTGTTTATAGGCGCGTAATAACTTGCGTATTTAGACATGTTTATAGACCTCCCATTCCACCAGGACCATCACTCATTCCTTCGTGTTCTCCGCCACGACCACCACCTGTACCAGCACCACTTCCAGTACTGTCACCTGCGCCAGGACCTGAGTTACCTCCACCAAACAATCCAGAAGTACCTATCCCAAGCGGGTCGCCAAATGAGGATTCTAAAGAACCTACATCAGTACCAAAGAAACCGCTCATTGCGTTATCAATCACATTCATATCTTGCGGAGTTGTAAAACTATCCATTACTTCTGTACCCATTTTACTAAACTTATCACCAAGGGCAGATGCCGCTCTCTTAGCTTGTTCCCATTCAGACATAGCCATCGTCTGTTCTGTGAGGTCGATATCAGTATCTTCCTTGGCCCTCATAGCTGCCATAGCGGCGGAGGGAAGTTCAGCTTCTCGTGCTTTCTCCATGAGAGATCTGTGTGCTGCAAGCTGACCAAGATCCATACCTTGAGTTGTTCCACCTGTATATTCACCAAGTGTATTCTCAAGAGCTTCGTCCTTCAAACCACTGTAGGCCATGCTACCCATAGATGCCAAAGCCATAGCAGGACTAAACAAAGAGCTCAGTCCAAATTTAGCAGCTAGTGCAGTAGGTGCACCAAGTGCGGATGCAAGACCAAACGAGGATATTCCTTTGCCTATGTATCCCTTTCCAATGTCGCTTAAGGTTTCACTGGAATACGGTCCTAACGTACCAGACTGGCCTCCTCGACCGACACCATCCCCACGTGAACCGCCATCACCACCTTCCTGCGGTTGCCAAGCAGGATTCGATATCTGCCTACTAACCTGTTGCTGTGGTTGCCCTGGTTGTGCGGAAGCAATACTTGCAGTAAGCTTTTCAAACGGTGTTTGTTGTCCTTGTAGGTTGTGTACATTACCAGCGTAGCCTAAACCTCCAGCAGACGCAAGTTGTTTGTTTTGTTCTAAAACTAAACCAAGGTCTGCTGCTCGTGGAAGGTCAGAGGTAAATTCTTGTGCCTGCTGGATACCTAAACCCAAACCACCACCAGCAGTGCTAGGATCAATACCTCTAATACGGCTAAGCTTAGCCAGATCATTAAAGCCCAAGTTTACTTGGGACGCATCAACGTCTTGCCCTAGCCCTTTCTTTGAAATGAAATCTGCCATTGTAAGTGCCATATTAAAATATCCAATCTAATGCGTCAGTTAAAAATCCCATGCCTTTTCCTACGGCATCTCCGATACCCGGTATCTTAGTTGCTCCCTTCATCAAAGAACTAGTAAGACCTCCTCCTGATATAGCGTCTGTAACTAAACCAGTTCCTACGCCAGCCAATGCGCCTTTAGTTCCACCACCCATTGCTTGGTAGGCTCCATAACCAGCAAGACCAGCACCTGCCAAGGAACCGAGGTTGATACCAGAACCACCAGTTAGATTCAAACCACCTGGAACTTTATTCGTTCCGAATCTAAGGGCATCCTTTCCGGCGGAGGAGTTTGCTATATTATATCCAAGTGTGCCCATCTGCATACCCATTGCCCGTTTAGCAGCGTCTGCTTGGGCTTTGTTCTCAGCAGCCTTAAGATTAAGAGCTCCTGTCTGGTATTTCTTATTATCTTCGTAGGCTTTCTGTGCCAATGCAAGTTCATCAGTAGCTACCTTCTGATCGAACTTCAAAGCCTCTTGTTCTTGCTCTGCTTTCTTACGGGCTATAACGTCCGCTGTAGCCTGTCCGTATGCGCTTTTAACTTGCTGACTGTACGGAGTTCTAAATGGCCTACTTAAACCCATCCCATAAACAGAGCTCATTTGTCCACTAGCCATTAGTAAATCCCTCCATTAAGTATCTTGTGGTTAAGACTTGGATCAAACGATATGCCCTGCGCTGGTGCCGTAGTACGATCTGCTATCTGTCGTATATACCAATCGTTCATTCGTTGTTGTTCTGCAAGTGCTTGTTGTTGCAACGCCTTCTCTTGTGCGTTGCTGTACATATTCATACCGCCTTGAGCCAGACCTATAAGCATCCCAAGGTCAGCACCTTTACCTGCATCCCGCAGTGCATCACGATCCATTTGCAACTCAGACATACGTCCTCGCTGCTTCAAAGCCAACTCATCAAGAGCAAGTTTATACTTGTTCTCTTGCATACGTTTGTTAAAGTCAAGGCCCTCTTGAGCCAACCTGTTAGCGATTCCAAACTCATCCAATCCCCTAATACGATTAGCTTCTGCCTTTGTGTACTGGTCTGTGAGCTCCCGTGTATTTGGGTTGACACTATAGTCACTGGCGTTTCGCTTATCGAGCATAGCTTGCTGGTACTGAGGATTGTTGTAGTTTATCTTTCGAAATGTATTAAAGCTCGGCGCTGGCATAGTCCCTCCATGTATCTTCTATCGGCCATGATAACGTGCCAAACAAATTGTTGGTGTACCATAGTGTCCATACTGTTATCGGTAAGTTCCAAGGTAGGTCTTTACACCGCATAGGTCGCCTCCCTTTTGAATACTATTGCCGAGATACCACCTTGATGGTATTCCACCTTTATAAAATCGTCTGCTATAAGTCCCTTTGCTGCATAGCCTACCATCGAAACAAAATGTTTCCCGTCCACTTTTACTTCAAAAGATCCGCAAAGATTACGTACACCGTGATGAGTCTTCCTTGTTATGTTCTGGCCAGCAGGGATTGCAGGACGAACCCAATTCCACCAATAACTATCGCTGTCTCTTGGCCAATCATACTCACCTTTAAGTACTATTTTTGTGTTATGCACCATTAGCGCATGACTAAACATAGCCTCAATCCTATTGTCATTTGTTACTTCTACTTGAGATTGACAAGTAACAATATCACCAACTTTTAAGTTTGGTATTTTTAACAGGTAGATGGTGTATCGACGATAGGGTTTTTCCATCGGCAATTTATCTACTAACTCTTCTGATGTATAGTAATGTTCAACTATCATAGTTATATCCCCAACCCAAAGTAGTATCCACCTGTTGCTAGTCTTACCTGTTGCGCTCCACTAGTTGTGCATACTATTTCTATTTTCTGACCAGCGTTTGTGATTACAGGAGCCACACCAAGAGCATTATCATTAGCAATTACAGTATAACCATATCTCATACCATCTTCAGTTAGTTGTTTCGGACGCATTCGCAGTCTTGCTCCTGAAGCCTCTCCATTATCGTCCAAC
>Ga0180437_10006624_pt1 | contig 15342 bp, 9 predicted proteins | sample SS_ome_4_FD_132410 | JGI IMG/M metagenome (GOLD analysis project Ga0180437, IMG submission 132410) | Hypersaline lake sediment archaeal communities from the Salton Sea, California, USA - SS_3_D_1 metaG | ecosystem: Environmental > Aquatic > Non-marine Saline and Alkaline > Hypersaline > Sediment...
AAGGTTCGACGGAGAGCCACTGCGATGCAAAGACAGCAAAGTCTTTGCCGTCGACTATTTTGTCACCGTCGAGGTCGGCGTGTTCGAGTCGTCTGGTTATCGGGGTGAAGTAGTAATCCTCGGTTTCGCCGATCCAGTATCCGTCGGGCGGGCCGCAGCCAGCCATTCCGGCCATGGGCGCGAATGTCGGCAGCGGCTGCCAGGGCCTGTCGGAAAGCGTAATGCGCATCCATATAGGCGCGGCCCTGTAGTCGGAGGAGATGAGGCGATGCCAGGAGACAAACGGCGGGGTCATAATGCTGTGGAGGCCCTTGGGTAAATTCGTCAACAACTGGTTTCTGACGGCCCATTCGAGTGCGGGGCCCCTGTCGGCTGTCATCTCGTTGGCGCAGTCGCAGGCCATCGCGTCATCCCAGTCGCCGTCGCGGTTGAAGTCGAGCCAGACGTTGACGTAAAGCTCTCTTGCGGGGTTGATAACGTTGACGAGGTACTCGAATCGCGTCTTGCGGCAGTGCGGCAGTACAAGCGGGACGCGGACGCCGTCGTCGGCTTTGTCCAGGTCGGCCTGGTCGTTTCTCGGGATGATGTTGTTGGTGGGGTCTTCGTCGTATCCGAAGTCGGCCTCCTGCTCGCGGGTCACTTCGGGACCGAGATGGGCGACCTTCTCCGGATGGCGGTGAATCGGTCCGAATGGTGGAGAGCCTGTTCTAAAGACGGTGGGGAAGTTGGCCCTGACGATAACCTCAAGCGGGCCGAGCGACGGATACGCGGTCATGGTGGTGTTGAAGTTGTTCGTGCTGTCGGGCGCGTCTCCGAGGTCGGCGCCTCTTTCCGGAGGCCCCTCGATTTTTACAAGGTAATCCTCGACCTCGCCGTTGGCGGCTGCTCCGAAGTATTCGAGCCTGCCCTGAGTGCTGAACCGAAAACGTGCATAGGTGCGGGCGTTTGTGGGCATGGCATAGGGATATGGAGGAATCTTGTATTCGAGATAATTGGGGCCGGGCTCGAGCGGTTCGCTTGCGAAAATCTGCTCTCTGAAATCGTCCCAGTCGCCGTCGGCGTTGAAGTCGATCCACGCGTCGAGCAGGCCTTCGGCTGAGGCGGTCACCTCGACCTTTGCCTTGAATCCGGGTGTAATGGGGGTGAGGAAGATGACGCCGTCCTCGTCGTCACCGTCCGGGTCGGTGTCGTCACCGTCGGCCAAGCTGCCCGGCTGGCCGTCCCATTCGGCGTCGATACGCTCACCGAGGAAAATATCGGGGTCGATGATGTGCCGTGGCCCGTTTCTTTCGAGCGTGGTCGGATACTTGTTGCACCAGCAGTCGGTTCCCTGGCTGTCAAGGCACGGAGGCTCCGGCGCATCGCCGAAGTCGAAGTCCGGCTGGGGATGTTCAATCCTGAGGATGTAGTCCTCCACCTCGCCGTCTTTCGCCGGACCGGCGTATCCAAGGCCGCCCTCGGTGTTGAAACGGAACCTGGCATATGTGGCGACATTGGGGGTGGTTGTGGAGTCGGGGACGTGAAATTCGAGGGGATTCAAACCGAGCGCGAGCGGCTGGTCTTTGAATATCTGTTCGCCGGCGTCGTCCCAGTCGTTGTCGGCATTGAAGTCGATCCACGCATTCAGATAGCCGTCGACCGAGGCGAGCACTTCGACTTTTGCCGGCTCACCGGGTACGACGGGAGAGACGAAATTGACGCCTTCTTCGTCGTCGAAGTCGTTGATGTCGTCGCCGTCGGCCAGTTCTGTGGGCTGACCGTCGGGCTCGGCGTCGATTTGCACCATATCGATGTAAGGATTTCCGAGGTAAACAGCGGAATTGACAATATGTCTTGCGCCGTCTTTGGCCAGCGTTGTGGGATACATGCCGCAGCCCGGAGCAAAGTCAAGGCACCATATTTCAATTTCGGGGGCGTCACCGAAGTCAAGACGAGGCTGGGGCGGCTCTTCTATATTGACAAGGTAGTCCTCGACTTCACCGCTGTGGGCCAGTCCGTAATAGTTCAGGTGCCGCTCGAGGCTGAAACGAAAGCGCGCATATGTTTGTCTGACGTTGTGGGCGGCGTTGGTATGAGGGACGTCGAACAGCAGCAGGTTGCTGCCGGAGACAAGGGGCTCGGCGGCGAATATCTGCTCGCCGAAATCGTCCCAGTCGTGGTCGCCGTTAAAGTCGATCCACGCATTCAGATAGCCCTTAACGGACGCGAGCACCTCGACCTCGGCCTGTTCGCCGGGTACAATCGCCGAGAGAAACGTTACGCCGTCTTCGTCGTCAAACTGGTTGAGGTCGTCGCCGTCTGCCGAGGCGGTCGGCAGGCCGTCGGGCTCTGCGTCGATGTGGACCATGTCGGTGTAGGGGTCGCCGAGGTAGACGGCGCTATTGACTACGTGTCGGGCGCCGTTTCTTGCAAGCGTGGTGGGGTAACTCGGGCAGGGCGTGGTTATGCAGACAATTTCCGGTGCGTCGCCGAAGTCGAGCTTTTCGGGCGGTTGCTCTTCGCCGGTAATCACAAAGGCCATGTCGTTGTATGGTGAAGCGGTGTCGGGGCCGGTGACGGGCGTCCAGTGGGGTCTGTTTGAATCTTGCGGCCAGGGCCCCCACATGGCCGGGCTGCCCCAATGGTCGAGGGACGTTTTCCAGCCCGCCTCCGGCTGGATCGTCGCGTACTCAGCCGCATCACGTATGGCGATATTCGCACGAATAACAAGCCAGTAGACCTGGCCCTCGGTCTGCTCGAAGGGTTCCTGGATCTGTGTTATATTAACCTGGAAGTAGCGTTCGTGGTTGTCGGGAATGGCGTCCTGGCCTTCGGCGGCCTCCAAAGGGCAAAGCCAGCCCTGCGCGGATTGTCCGGCTTCACGAATGGTGACATTTCCGTTTTTGAACTTCCAGAGGACGCGCCCCGGGTGGCTGTCGCCGTCGCTTGTTACGCGATTCTCACAAATGGAGACGAGCCATTGCGGTACGTAATTTGTTCTGTCGTCCTTCCAGGAAATCCAGAAGTGGATGTCCGTAATGGGGCCGCTGCGGGCGCACTGGAAGTCATCGGCAATTGCCAGGCGCCAGAAACACACCGCCCAGCCGTGGGGGTCGGGCATCTGCGGGTAGTGCATCTTGTGGCCGTCGCCCTCGAACCAGTCGCCGGAAGCAAATCCGGCGCCAAAGAGAAAAACCACACAGGCAAGCACTAATTTTCTTTTGACATGCATCATTTTAATCCTCCTGCAAAAAATTGTTTTGAGTTGAAGGTTTGTATTTTCCATAAACCTGACGATCTTCAAAAACTCGATGAATACAGCCCGATCTGACGGGCGGACTTCGGCTGCCTAAAATGCAGTCTTTGGCGTGCACATCCGTGTTTTTTGTTAATAACTCTAAAATAGAAGTCCCTTCAAACGTTCAAATGTTACAGTTTTTCTGCGTACTTTCTGATTTTTTTGGTGGTTGTGCAATTTGAGCGTGTTTGCGGGTTGATGTGGGTTGCCAGGTGGGGCAGGCTGCCGCGGTTGGACAGGCTTTGTATTGAAAATCAGGCGGATTCTCTGCGTGAGACCCTGCTTTCGGTACCGGCGATAAGTCGCTTGATGTTTTCGCGGTGACGAAATACTACCATTACGGGGATGGCGACGGCTGCAATGAGTAGAGGCCACAGGTCGATAAGATTCCAGGCTGGCGCAACGGCTATCGCGATAAGCAGCGCCACCGGAAAAGCGACAGAAGCAATAATGGAGGCCAGGGAAATGTAGCGTGAAATCAGAACAGTCAGGAGCCAGACGACCCCGGCAGCGGCGGCGCAGACAGTGTAGTAGGGCCAAAAGCCTATTGCCACACCAAAGCTTGTGGCGACGCCTTTACCGCCTTTGAACCTGATGTACAACGGGAAAACATGGCCCAATATCGCCGCACAGCCGACGGCGAGCGCCAGAAAAAGCTCGTTTACGGTAGGGCTTGACGAGAAGGCGCCGACGGTGGCGAGCACAGGTATCAGCCCTTTTGACGCATCGAGAAAGAAGCAGAAATACCCCCATCTTCTGCCCATTGCCCGGGAGAGATTTGTTGCGCCAATATTGCCTGAGCCGATGGTCCTCAAATCCTTTCCGTGTATTTTTGCGATGATCAGGGCAAAGGGGATTGAACCCAGTAGATACGCGCCAATAATGAGGATCGGGTATTTCATTTCGACGTCTTTTTTTCGAGTATCGACTGATAGAGCGACATCAATTCGCGGGCTACTCTCTTGATGGAAATCGTTTCCTTTAGATTATCTTCGACAATTGCCTGGGAAGCCTTTTGAATGTTGCAAGGGTCGGAGAAATAGCAGATGGCTTGTGCGAGGGCCGTGGTATTTGTGGGGGTGTCTATTACTTTTCCGTGTCGGTCATGGACGAACATATCGGCGGCGCCGTTGAATCTGGTGGTTATGACCGGTTTGCGGGCCACCAGCGCCTCGAGAACGAACCTGCTTGAAGGGTCGTTGAAAGTGGGAAGCACGGCTACGTCGGTTATAGAGAGCGCATTCTGGACATGTCTGAGCTTTCCGAGGAACACCACCCTGTCGTGCACGTTCAACTTCCTTGCAAGTCGCCGATACCTGCATGATCTTCCCCTTCCGGCCACAACCAGGCATACGCGACGCTGGGTGCGGTCCGCCGCGACCAGGCTCATCGCTTCCAGGAGGACCTCAAGGCCCTTGAGCCTGAAGTTATTGGCCACGAATAAGAGCAGCAGGGGATTATCCGCCTCGTTGATGGCGAGGTTTGCAAGTATCTGTCCACGGAGCCTGTCGGCGGCGGCCTGATCGATTCTCTCAGTTATTCTGACGCCGTTGCGTGTAATTACAAGGCGATTCTCGTCGAGGCTGTAATGTTCTTTGAACTGACCGGCCACGTACCCTGAGAGGGCGGCGACGATCGGGCCGTTGGGATTGCGGCACAGTCTTTTCTCCGTTCTCAAGAGCATGGTTCGCCGGTAGTTGAAGAACGCGGTGACGCGTTTGTAGGAGGCTATCAGATCACTGCGGTAGCTGGCGGCGTTGCGCAGGATGGATTCGGCAAAGGTTCCGCTTCGCGGCTGATAAACATCCGCGAAGTCAAAAGGCAAAACGCTGTGGACTATATCGTAGTGATTTCTTGAAAGGTGTTTTTTGAGGGCCCTGCGGAAAACGGAGTAAGGTGTTCGCTTTCCGGCGCAGTGTCTACAGAGTATGTGGATATTTTTTGCCCTGGTATGGCCCTTTGCGGCGAGGATGTCAACATGCGCGTCGAGTCCGGAAAGGGCCCAGGCCAGCTCGAACACGGAGCGCTCGGCGCCACCCAGGGCGATGTCGGGCCGTTCTATTATTATCGCGATTTTCCTGTTCATCTTCGAATTATAACGCGACAGTCTCAGCGTGCAAAGGGCGCGCTTCTGCCGTGCCTGGTATCGTGGGCGGCCATTCGCCTTGCCCTGCGTGTGACTCTTTTGATAAACAGCCTGTCTTTACGGGCCAACTCGCCGCTTTTTTTGTAGGCGAGATAAAATCGCAGCCTGTCCGTTTTGGAGAAGCGCGTTGCGGGCGCAGAATAATAAACCTGTGCGATGTCCTTGACGCGAAACCGCTCAGCGAGCAGGGCCGGTTGAAAAACCCGCGCAAGGTCTATCAGATGGAATTGTCCGCTGTCACCGTAGAATATATGGGCCAGGTAGAGGTCTCGATGTCGAAAGCCGGCGTCGTGAAATTTCCGGACAAACCGCGCCAGGCGCCTGATAAAGTCCCTTCGAAGCCTGAGATTTTCCGGTGAGGCCGCCGCGTCGAAGAAGTGGGGGAGTCTGCGTTCGAGCGATTCGGCATCCGGAATCTTCTCGGTGATGACAAAGCTTCTCTTCTCGAAGAGCAAGCCCCATTGCTCACCGCAGGCGACGCTCCTGGGGACGGCGATGGCGGCGGCGGAGAGATTATTCGCCTGTTCGAATTCCAGGAATCCGAAGCTCACCCGCCTTCGTCGAGAGAGCCAGTTTGCAAGCTGCGTCAAGACAGGGGGCGCGTCATAGCGTTTCAGAAACAGCGTCGCCGGGGGAGAATCCAGTTCGAAACGGAGGCGGTTTCTGTGCGAGGCAAGATTTTCTTTTGTAAGAGTTTTACCGGCGCCGAAGGAAAACACGGCATCGAGTGAGGTGAGCTTCAATTTCTCGAGGCCTGCGCGATAGGCCGGGTCCACAAAGAATCCTTTCGATATTTGGACGAACCTCTGTTCGCTCATGGTTTGCACCGTTCCGTGTTCTTCTCAATCAACTTTTTCGCCGCGTCGCAGACCATCTGCACGGTTATGGCTTCCATGCACAAATGCTGTTTTTCTCTGCAAACGGGCCTTGCACACGGGGCACACGGGGCACGGCCGATCAACTGAATCTCATGTTCCCAGCCCGAGTTAGTCCATGCCGGGTCGTTCGGTCCGAAGAGCGTTACTATTTTGCGCCGGAGCGCAACGGCTATATGTCGCGGGCCGGTGTCATTGCTTATGACCAGTTCGGCGTGCGAAAAAAGGGCCTTTAGTTCGCCGAGGGTTAAGGGTCTTTCGGCCAGGTTGATGAGCTTGTTGGCGCTTGATTGCTGAATCATGTTGGCGATGTGTTTCTCTGCTGCGTCAGGTGAGACCGATACTACAACCTCTGCGCCGTATTTGAGGATGAGCCAATCGGCTGTTCGGGCGAATCTGTCGGGGGGCCAACACTTGCTCGGCCCAAACGCGCCGCCCGGGACCATTACGACAATCGGTCCCCGTGATTCGAAAAGCTCGGCCAGCCTGGCCTTAAACGTTTCGGCGTGCCGCGGGTCGACACACAGTTCCAGGTTTCGGTCGAACGTGTCACAACCAATCCATGATGCTATTGCGAGGTAATAATCGATCATCGAAGACGGTTTGAATCCGGCGAGGGATATTTTTGGCGGGTGCAGGCGGCTGGTCAGCAGCGGGGCCCGTCCCTCGCGTGCATAGCCGACGCGGGACGGTATCTGCGCCAGGAATACCGCCAGCGCCGAAGCAAATGAATTCTTGAAGAGTATTGCCTGTGTGAATTTACGGGGCCTCAACATTTGTGCGATTTTGAAGGGATTGCCGTTCTGGAAAGTGAGCCATGTATCATTAAACGGGTTAGGCGAGAGGATTTCACGAACTGCGGGTCGGGCGAGAAAGCAAATTGCGCTCGAGCCGAAGTGCTCTCGTATGGCCCGCAGTGCCGGTGTGCAGAGAACCGCGTCGCCCATCGGAGAAGGAAGCCAGACCAAAATCTCGTCTTTTGTATTGTGCATGTGGTATTTCGCGTCCGGCGCAGAGGCGTTTTAGAGCGTTGAACAGCTACTTTCGACCCTGCATCATATAGAGCGTCAGCGCCATCATCTGGAAAACGAGAGCAAACGCCAGTGTAATAAGAGCCGAATTGTTGTTTGCCTTCGGGTTAGTGAGAATCCAGGCGCTCAAACCCAGACAGAACAACACGATGACCTGGACAATCCCGGCCGTCAGCCTGAGGAGGGAAAACTCCGCAAACATGTCCTCGCGCCGCATAACTCTAAGCTGCTCCAGTATACTCTTGAGGAGTTGCTCGGTCCCTTCGGTGGCGATATCCTGTGGGACAGGGGCATGGTTTTCGGACTGCTGCCGCTTTGAGTTCTGCCGAAGCGGCTTTGGCGGCAATTCGGGGCTCGGCTGGGTTTTCGGTTTAGGACGGTCGGACGAACGGTGATGCTTCTTTATGATATTGACGGCCTCCTTCATATTGACGGCGTTGTGGTCCGGCTTGTAGCGTCCGAACTGAGAAGGCAACCGATGGGTCGGCGGGGCGATCAAAATGGTTTTACAGCCGGCCCGCGCACCGGCCTCGATGTCACGGGCGCTGTTGCCGATCAGCCAACTGAGATCGAGGTCCAGGTCCATCTCTTTGGCCGCGGCCAGCAGCATTCCGGGATTTGGCTTTCTCAGTTCGCTTTCCTTGCGATACTTGTCGACAACACCATCCGGATGATAAGGGCAATAATAAATCCCGTCGAGGAAAGCGCCTTTTTCGGCAAGCAGTTGTCCGAGGCGGTCGTGAATCTCGCCGAGCACCTTCTCGGTGACAATTCCACGGGCAACGCCGGACTGATTTGAAACGATAACGAGCTTATACCCGAGCTTGCGAAGCGCCACGAGCGACTCGCCGACACCATCCAGCAGAACCACCTGGTCCGGAGTGTTTATATAACCCGGGTCCTCGATCAGCGTTTCATCTCTGTCGAGAAATACTGCTTTTAGAGCCATTTGTATCCAACACTACTTTAACGTTTTTTCAATAATTCAGTGTTTTGGATTTTGAACTGCTCAGGGCGTTTTGGCCCCCACTTCTTCGCGCCAGTCGGCGAGCAGCTTCTGAAGCTGACCGCATTTTTCGGGCATCTGGCCGGCCAAATCGCGCTGTTCGCCGATGTCGTCGGCAAGATTATACATTTCGACGGAGCCGGTGTCGAAGAACTCAATAAGCTTCCAGTCTCCCGCACGGATGGCGCCGGTTGAACGACCGCCCAGAAAATGGGGCTTGCTCAGCGGGTAGTGCCAATAGAGCTTGTCGCGCTTCGGCGCAGCGGATGGATCCTTGAGCAGGGGCATAATAGAAACACCGTCCAGGTGCTGACTTGGGTAGGGCTTAATACCAGCCGCCTCAAGGAGGGTGGGATAGAAATCGATGTTGATGGTCGGAATCGTGCAGACCGTGGCGGGTGTGATTATCTTCGGCCAGCGGATTATCAACGGCTCGCGGATACCGCCCTCGTAGAGAGTGGACTTGCCCTCACGCAGCGGGTGGTTGCTGGTGACCGAGCGGCTCTTTCCCGACTGGCCGCCGTTGTCGGAAGTGAAAATCACGATAGTATCGTCGGCAAGGCCCAGCTCGTCGAGTTTCCTGATAATCATACCGACACCTTCGTCAACAACTTCGAGCTGTGCCGCCAGATGGGGGTTGTTGCGATCGGCGCGGGGACCTTCTCCGGCGCCGGGTTTGCTTTGGTATTTCGCAACCAGTTCATCTTTTCCGTGCAGCCGTGTATGGACGGCATAACGGCTGTGGTAAAGAAAGAAAGGTTCATCCTTGTGCCGCTCGATAAACTCGACCGCTTCAAGATTGCTTCTGTCGAGCAGATGCTCTTTGCCGGGGAGTCGTTTTTCGATTTCGCGGTTGAAGTGGTAGGGATAGAAGTAACTTCCCCCGTCGATTCCCCGGTTCTCGGAAATGATCGTCTCGTCAAAACCGTGCGCTTCCGGTGGAAACTCCCTGGCGCCGTGGTTGGCGTATCCGGTGAGGTGCCACTTTCCGATTATGCCGGTCTTGTAGCCGGCCCGCTTGAGCATCTCGGCGATCGTGACATGGTCGGTAGAAAGGTGATTGGCGTCATCCGGACGAAGGTAATCGGTAATTCCCACCCTTGCCGGGTACTGACCGGTCAGCAGTGCCGCCCGATAAGGCGAGCAAACCGGCGCGGCGGCGTAAGCCTGGGTGAACCTTACTCCGTCGGCGGCGAGCTTGTCGAGATTTGGCGTCTCATTAAAGTTGTTTCCGTAGCAGCCGAGTTCGGCCCAGCCGAGGTCGTCGGCAAGGATAAAGATAATGTTCGGCTTGCGTGCGGGTCTGCGTCGGCAGCCTGCGCTCTCGGAGAGCATCAGTGAACCGAGGCTGATTCCGATTGTCTTTAAGAAACTTCGACGATTCATAAAATCCCTCTTTCAGTCATTTTCCGCCGAGTAAAGGTCCCGGGCTTCGCCGACCGGATTTCATCCGGTCCGTCCGCGGCGGCTATTCACACACACTTTGTTCAACAATGTCGCAAATTATATGGTATCCGAGCTGATGAATTTCCTGGGTTCGCGCGGTCGAACTGCTGTCTGCGCAGAAGCAGACATCGGCCATCTTTTCCAGCTTGCTGCCGCTTTTTCCGGTGAACGCCAGAATGAACGCCCCTTTTTTCTTTGCCTGCTGTGCGGCGGCAAGGATATTTGCGCTGGCGCCGCTTGTTGAAATGGCCCAGAGTATGTCGCCTTCTGCAACGAGCGCTTCGACCTGCCTTGCGAACACGTTGTCGTATCCGTAATCGTTTGAAATCGAAGTAATCGCCGAGGTATCGGTCGAGAGCGCAACAGCCGGCAAAGCCCTGCGTTCGCGGTTGAATCTGCCGACCAGTTCGCTGGCTATGTGCTGGGCGTCGGCAGCCGAGCCCCCGTTGCCGCATATGTACAGCCGTCCGCCGCGTTCGAAGGCTTTTAGTATCGCCTCGGCGGCGGCGGCGATTGTCCGGGCGCCGCTGCGCTGCAATTGCGCGGTCATCCTGCTGTGCGTCTCTATCGCTTCTGCGATCTGTTCGTTTACTGCATCGTTCATCAGGGTTTTACATCCGACGGTTTTCGCTTTTTCATTGTTGCGGTGACCGATTTTATTCTTTCGATTATGGAGGTCGAGCTTTTGCCTTCGACCAGCGGCGCGAGGACGACCCTTCCGCCGTAAGATTCGACGAGCTCGCGTCCGACGACGCCTTTTTCGGCCCAGTCCCGCCCTTTGACCAGCACATCGGGCCTGACGGCCTTTATCAGGTTTTGCGGGTCGGGCTCGTCGAAGACCGTTATGTAATCGACGGTTTCGAGCGCTTCCAGAACCGATGCGCGATCGTACTGGTTGTTTATAGGTCTGCCGGGGCCTTTTATCGTTTTGACCGAGCTGTCACTGTTGAGGCCGACGACTAAAACGTCGCCCTGGGCCTTGCAGAACTTCAGGAACTCGATGTGTCCTCTGTGGACGACGTCGAAGCAGCCGTTGGTGAAGACTATTTTTGCCTTGCGTCTGCGATGCCAGTCGAGTTCGTAAAGCAAATAATCCGGGAGGCGGACCTTGCCGGTCTTGCCGCGATAGCTGCCTATTATTTCATTGATGATTTCCTCGATAGAGACGGTGGCGACGCCGAATTTCTCCACTTCGACTCCGCCGGCAACGTTTGCGAGCTGAACGGCCGTCTTATAATCGCAGCCCGCCGCAAGGGCCACAGCCAGCATCGCCAGCACCATGTCACCGGCCCCGGTCACGTCATAGACTTTGCGCGGTCTGGTAGGAATCACTTCGCTGAGCTGAGGCGTCTTAAGATAGGCGCCTTCCTTATCGAGCGTGATTACCACCGCTTCGAGTTGCAGCTTTTCCAGAAGCTGATCGGCTGCCCGGGCGCCGTCGTCGGCTGTCTTTATCTCGAAGCCGACCGCCTCCGAAGCCTCCTGCCGGTTCGGAGCAATCAGTGTTGCCCCGGCATATTTCGCATAGTCGCCGGCAAGGGCCGGATCGACGAGGACCTTTTTGCCCGCCTCGCTTGCCGCGACAATCATGCGCCTGCACAGCTCGGCGCGCAGCATACCTTTGTTGTAGTCCTGAAGGCATGCAATATCGACGCTCGGGAGCTTGTCCTGGTAAGCCTGGAAAATTTTCTCGTATTGCTCATCGGTCAGCGGGTCGGCGGACTCGTTGTCCATTCTGAACAACTGCTGCTGGTGTCGATGCTGGGCCAGACCTATCAGCCTTTGTTTGCTGATGGTTGGCCGGTCGCAAACCGCAAGCAGCCCCGATGCGTCAGCCCCGATAGTTGCGAGCATTTCCCTGAGCTTTTCGCCGTTGGCGTCTTCGCCGACAACTCCCAGGCAGACGCACCTGGCGCCCAAAGCGGCAAGGTCGGCAACCACCGAACCGGCGCCGCCGCAGCTATAGTCGGTTCCGGTGACCTTCAGGACGGGGACGGGCGCTTCGGGGCTTATCCTGAGCGCGTCGCCGTAGATGTAAACATCGAGCATGAAATCGCCGACAACAAGCACCCGCGGCGAACCCAGCGTCGTCACTGTTTTCAGAAGCTTCTCGTGCATTCTTCGCCTTCAAGCCGGACCCGGTTCAATTGGCGCCGATTTTATCAGCTAATGTGTCTTCAATCAACTGCTTTAATTTGTCCAGGCCGGCGGTAAACCTCACTTCGACCGCCAGGTACGCCAGCGGCATCCGCCCGGGCGCTTTTGTGTGGACGGTTTTGGTGAAGTCTTTCTGGGTTGTGAGTACAAAATCGGCCTTTGAGCTCTCGGCGAGGGCGTAAATCTCGGTCAAATCGCGCTGCGTGTAGTGATAATGGTCGTCGTAGACTTTCGAGCCGACAAGTTCGGCGCCGAGCCGCCGGATAGTGCCGAAAAAGGCGTCCGGATTGCCTATTCCGCAAAAGGCGAATATCCTGCGGCCTTTAAGCTCTTCGAGACCGATTCGCCTGTTGTCTGCGGTTCCGGCGTGAACCGGTGCATGTATCGAACGGGCGATTACCAGGGCCGGATTGACGCAGCGCAGTTTGTTCTCAATCGCGCTCACCTGCCCGTCCCCCACCTGGTCGCATCGGGTAATAACGACGGCATGGGCCCGCTTGAGGCTTGCGATTGGTTCTCGCAGCAGCCCGGCTGGGAGTATCCGCCCGTACCCGAACGGGCACATCGCATCGATGGCCACGATATCAAGGTCCCTGGCCAGCCGGCGATGCTGAAAACCATCGTCCATAATCAGCACCTTCGCGGCGAGCTTCTGCGCGGCCTCGGCGGCGGATGCGGCGCGGTCGGGATTTACCGATACGGCAACTCCGGGACAGCTCTGGGCCAGCAGGGCCGGCTCGTCTTGGCCGGTGTTGCCGGTCTTGTAACCTCGAGTGAGTATCGCACACTCGGAACTTGAAATCCCAAGTTTCGGATTCCCGGTGATTTGTCCTGCGAGCCATATAACCAGCGGTGTCTTGCCGGCGCCTCCGGTGGTTATGTTGCCCACGCAGATAACCGCGGCGCCGGGCCGGTAGACCTTCAGCAGACCCGCTGAATACGAATAATTGCGAAGCCCGACCACCAGCCGGTAGACCCCGGCGCACGGAGCTAAGAGCCTGCGGCTCAGCCACGCAGCCGGGCCCCTGGTCCGGCCGGAAATCAACCTGCGATAATCATCCTGATTCACTTCAACGACCTCCCGGCCCCGACAGCGCCGATTGCGAACACCGGTTCATCGCAGCCAATACTAAATGGCCTGCTGCAAATAGTCAACGCAAACCTGCTCACGCGAGCCGACATCACACGTGCCGGCGATACATTTTGCACAAAAAGACACACAGACACTTCTGGCGCGTTTCATCCGGTTTCACACCAACGCTTGATTAACCGACGATTATAATCGAGGCGGCGAGTCTGTGATTACTCTCCCTGGCCGCGGGGTTGAGAAAAAAGATTGTTTTGACGGCGACAAAACTACCCGTTATTATTAGAATAGCAGAGTAAAGATAATAGTGGCCCAGGTTTATCCTTATCCTTTCCGCAACAAGGTCTATGATGCTCTGGAATTCGGTGTGTTCTTTCATCCATGCGGGCGAAAATTGCCCATTTTATGCTACATAGGGACTCAAACGAAAATCACTTCATCTGTTTTTTCTTTTTCTACTTAACAAGAATGCCGAGCCTAATATAAAAGTCGCTGCGGTAGCAGGTTCTGGAACAGTACAACTCTCTCCTCCAGAAAAATCATAGAAAATATGAGTCTCTTTTTTAGGCCGCTTTTTCGGCTTTTCTTTAACATATACTCTTCCTTGATAATTTGAACCAACAGGCTCAGGAGTGTCTGATATTCCTGCGTCAAATGCAACCGGTTTTGCAACATAACATACAGATGTGTCTCGTCGTACCAGAGGATAAGCTTCTATGATAACAATAACTGTAAGAAGAGTAAGAACAATCCCTCCCAAGCAAGTCGCGGCACTATAAACCTGTTCCTCTAATGTCTTAGTCCTAAATTCGCTTTTCATACCACACCTCGCAAAACAATACCTATAAAGTCGCACTTTTTATGTCTTTTGCGGCATTATATAAGTCAGCCTCGCTGAATTGCAATTGTGGAAACTACGTATTCTTGCATCTTTCTCGCGAAACTGCCTTTCTCAGCAAAAAAAGGCGGCCTGTTTTTGAATTTAGGACAGTTGTAAGTTGAATATTTCTTAATAATGAGTTAGAATTTTGTTGTTTACGGTAGAAGGGTGGATATATTACGCAAATGCGAAGAGTTGTAGCTATCGTCGTTATTTGTGCTGGCACGTTAGCCTTCATATTAGCACTACGGGGTCGGTTATATCCATTCTGCGCCCATAATGAACACGTGCGTTTTGCTTCAAATACAAATAGGACTTTTAAGGGAGAAAGGCCGCCAGTACCTGACTTCTACGACCCTGTTGATTATGTGGCATGGTGCAACTCATTCCTTGCCGCAGGCAAATCCGACGAAAGTATTCGAATATACGATGGATTCTGGCGATACCACGGAGATGAGGAATGTATGCCGGATCCCTCCAAGCCCGTCGCAAAACAGCTGCGCAAACTTAGTGCGGGCCCCACATGGAGAAAAGGGCAGTATCCGGAAGTTGAGAATTATATGGAGGATGTTGCTGAATATGTGGAGCGATTTAAAAAAGCGACACGAAGTAAGGAGTATGCGTTGCAACTTATGCACGACCCAGAGACCCCTAATGTCGGCTCCCTGCCATGGACTGTTTCTGGAGAATACGCTGTATGTGTATTGCTCGCCAAATCCTGGCAGGCGAAGGTGAATCAATTTGAAGACATATACAATGCCTGGCAAGTCGGCTTGAAACATGTGAATCATTTGCAGCGCTCTCGAACTCTAATACCTATTACACGAAGCAGCTTTGTGCAGCTGATAATACTTCGTTCGGCACGAAATGCGGTCGACACAGGAGTAATAGACATAGATGATAGTAGAAAGGTCTTAGACCTTTTGGGCAGAAGTACCCCGGAGTCGTTCAGTTTGACAGAAGGTATCTATAGTGAGTGGGCAGCAGCGCTTGGCCTAATTCAAGAATTATATGCGGGGGGGCACCTGAATAAACGCTATGCAGAGCTGTTCGCGGGGCTAGATGTAGATACGTTACGTCGGTCAAATGTGAAACCACCCGTTTTAGTAATTGCCCTCGATAAGTATTTTTCAAAACTTTTGCACATTAGTGATCAGCCTATGAGTATCAAATTGCTGGAGGACATTCGAACGCTTCAGGACCAGTCATTCGAAGATCCATTGAGCAACCATCCCTTGCGATCTTTAATTTTCCCGAGAATGGAAAGGCCGGTTTTGCTTCAACTGGAAGCATTGGCTTCTCTTCGAGCAACAGTTACGATACTGCTTCTACATGATTATCATCTGAGGCATGACGCATGGCCCAACTCTCTTTCTGAACTCAAATTTACTGAACATGCAGACTATTTGATCGATCCATTCTCTGGAGACGAATTTA
>Ga0180437_10006625_pt1 | contig 15339 bp, 10 predicted proteins | sample SS_ome_4_FD_132410 | JGI IMG/M metagenome (GOLD analysis project Ga0180437, IMG submission 132410) | Hypersaline lake sediment archaeal communities from the Salton Sea, California, USA - SS_3_D_1 metaG | ecosystem: Environmental > Aquatic > Non-marine Saline and Alkaline > Hypersaline >...
GGCCGAAGGTAAATTCCTTCCAAATAGTCCGACTTTAATGAACGCCGGCAGAGAAAATGGTATGCTCAGTGCGTGTTTTGTCCTGCCGGTAGAAGACAGTATCCCTGAAATTTTCGAAGCGGTGAAAAATACGGCCTTGATCCAGAAGGCAGGCGGCGGGACGGGATTTACATTCGATAAATTAAGGCCCACCGGCGATGCTGTTTCATCGAGTGGCGGGACAACCTCGGGACCTATCAGCTTCTGGCGGGTAATTGCAGAGACCACAAACGCAATCCAGCAGGGAGCACACAGACGCGGTGCCAACATGGGCATGATGAGTGTTGAGCATCCGGATATCATAAAGTTCATCAATGCCAAACATGACATTACAGCGTTTAATAATTTCAATATCTCTGTCAAGGTAACAGATGTATTTATGAATAAGCTTGGCAAAGAGCCCGGTTCCGCTCATATTGTTACCAATCCCAGAACGCAAAAACATTATGTCATTCCAAAGTCTATTTACCTGCATTCCTATCGTATCCAGGATTTAAGGCCTTTCGATGGTGACAAAAACAACTGCTACACTGTCGGCGAAATCTGGAAGATGATTATTGCTAATGCCCATGCAACAGGTGAGCCTGGTATCTGTTTTATTGACCGTGTTAATGAAGATAATCCTACGCCCGCCCTTGGCCAAATCAATGCCACCAATCCCTGCGGCGAACAGCCGCTGCTCGATTACGAGGCCTGTAACCTTGGCTCGTTGAATGTATCTAAATTTGTGCTATCCGATGGAAGTGACATGGACTGGCAGAATCTGTCGACAGCAATTCATTATGCGGTAAGGTTTCTGGATAATGTCATAGATGCCAACTATTGGCCGATTCCTCAAATCCAACAGATGAGTCTTGGCAATAGAAAAATAGGACTCGGGATTATGGGCTTTGCCGATGCCCTTGTTCTATTGGGAATTCGATATGACAGCGATGAGGCTGTGAATTTTGCGAAACAGTTAGGACAGTTTATCCAGCAGTATGCTCGCGAGACAAGCCAGAAATTAGCTGAAAGAAAAGGCTGTTTTCCAAACTGGCAAAGTAGCATATGGGATACCGATCACCATACTCCCATGAGAAATGCCGCCTGTACCACTATAGCGCCAACCGGCAGTATCAGTATAATCGCAAAATGCAGCAGCGGTATCGAACCGATATTCAGCCTGGCCTACAAACGGCGGGCCCTGGATGGCAATGAGTTTGTGCAATTGCATCCGCTTCTTGAAAAGTTAGGTATAGAACAGGGCTGGATGAATGAAAAGGTGAAAACAAAGCTGATGGCAGGAGCAGATATTAGGGACATTCCGGGTTTCCCTGAAAACCTTGCGGAAGTACTGGTTACAGCTCACAAAATAGCTCCCGAATGGCATGTACGTATCCAGGCGGCTTTTCAGACGAATATTGATAATGCGGTTTCAAAAACCGTCAATTTGCCTGCCAGTGCCACAGTTGAGGATGTAAGCAAAATATTCCAGCTTGCCTACGACCTCAACTGTAAAGGTGTTACCGTCTATAGGGACAGCAGTAGGGACAAGCAGGTTCTTTCAGCGGCACAATTGCCGGAGGAGCCAAACGAAGTATCATTGGGGCCTCGGCCGCGGACCAGGGTTACGACCGGCAAGACAAGTAAATTTCGCATGGGCTGCGGGACATTGTTCGTAACCGTCAACAAAGACGAAAAAGGTATATGCGAGGTCTTTGCCAATCTCGGCAAGGCCGGCGGTTGTCCAAGCCAGTCGGAAGCTACCTGTAGGGCAATTTCAACTGCCTTGAGATCGGGTGTTGACTCTAAAGTAATAATCGATCAGCTCAGCGGGATTCGATGTTTGTCAACAGCGGTGGCACGTAAAGCCAATAAAGAGGTCGATGTTCTTTCGTGTCCAGATGCAATAGCACAGGCTTTGGAGGAGGCTTTGGGTTTACCTGATACTGCTGGGAATCATCAGTTCATCAAGAAATGCCCCGACTGCGGCCAGATTCTACGGTTTGAGTCGGGCTGTGATGTTTGCAAAAACTGCGGATATAGCAAGTGTGGGTAGTTTTATAGTCTGGTTATATCACAAAATTTTTTCTAAATCTCTTTGATAAACCACATCACCATTAACGGTTGTATAACAAGCACTTATGTTGATTCTGACGGTATCTTGAAGCTGTAATTATAGTGAGTAGCAAAAATACTGCAAAATAGTTCTTGACTTTGAATTGCATTTGGCGTTATATTTTGCTGTTGTAATCTGACTACTGTATGATATTTTATAGTCTGTAATAATGAAAGTAAAGATAAAAAAGGTTACTGATTTTCAGATGGGTTACCAGTTTCGTGAAAAACTGGGCACCTCTTCTTCCGGCGGCTATTTGGTTATCCAGGCAAAAGACATATCCCAAGCCTTTGACCACAGACTTGATTTATCAAATTTGCATAGGGTTATGCCAAAAAGAGATGCTGACAGATACAGAGTTAAAAATGGAGACGTTATTTTTCTGTCGAAGGGACGGCGAAATTATGCAACTCTGATTAGTCAGCTGTTACCGGATTCGAAAACAATAGTGGCTGGTTATTTTTTTATTATTCGACCTAAAACGCAGGTAGTGATACCGGAATACATAGCATGGATTATCAATCAACCACCATCTCAGAGCTACTTAAAAAGTGTATCGCGGGGTTCCGGGATGCCTTTCATTCCAAAAACTGCTTTTGCAAATCTCGAAATACCTGTTCCATCTATTGACATTCAAAAACAGATTGTAAAATTACATGAGTTATCTTTTCAGGAAAGTATGCTTTTGAAGCAGTTAGAGGAAAAAAGAAGCAAACTGATTAGCAGAATATGTATTGAAGCTGCAAGGCAAAAACAAGAAATGTGAGGACTTAAATATGGCTAAAATGCTTACAAACAAAGAGATAGAAAATGTTATCTGGCGTGCCTGCGACACTTTCAGGGGAGTAATAGATCCTGCTCAATATAAGGATTACATCCTGACAATGCTCTTTGTTAAATATCTCAGTGATTTGGCAAAGGATAAGCGAGAAGAGTATGCCAAGAAATATAAAGGCGATAAGATTCGTGTCGAGCGTTCGATGAGCAGAGAACGGTTCTTTGTGCCGGTTGAATGTGATTTTGACCACCTTTACGCAAAGCGAGAGGCTCCGAATATAGGAGAGCTTATTAATATCGCCCTTGAAAAAATTGAAGATGAAAATAAATCAAAGCTGGAAAATGTATTTCGTAACATCGATTTCAATTCCGAACCAGCTCTTGGCCAGACTCGCGATAGGAACAGAAGATTGAAGAATCTTCTCGAAGATTTTGCTGAGCTTGACCTTCGCCCCTCACATTTGGAAGGCCGTGACATCATAGGCGATGTGTATGAATATCTTATCGCTAAATTTGCAGCCGGTGCCGGCAAAAAGGCCGGTGAATTCTACACACCGCCGGAACTTTCCGCTCTACTGGCCAAATTACTGAAACCGAAGGCAGGAGACAGAATATGTGATCCTGCGTGTGGATCAGGTTCATTGCTTATCAAAGTAGGCAATCAGGTTGGAACGGGTGATTTCTTTTTAGCTGGCCAGGAATCTAACGGCAGCACCTGGGCCTTATGCAAAATGAATATGTTTTTGCACGGCATGGATAGCGCACGAATAGAATGGTGCGATACCCTGAACAATCCACGGCTTATCGAAGGCGATGAACTGATGAAATTTAATATCGTTGTTGCCAATCCGCCATTCAGTCTTGATAAATGGGGTGCCGATACAGCGGAGGCAGATCGTTTTCGGCGTTTTCACCGTGGCATTCCACCTAAAAGCCGTGGCGATTATGCATTTATATCCCATATGATAGAAATCGCTTTACATGGAGAAGGCAGAGTTGGCGTGATAGCACCACATGGTGTTCTTTTCCGTGGCGGCAGTGAGGGTATAATCCGCCAGAAACTTATCGAAGAAAACCTGCTCGATGTCGTAGTTGGTTTACCGCCGAATCTTTTCTATGGTACAGGCATACCGGCGACCATTCTTGTCTTTGATAAGAGTCGAACAAAAAAGAAAAACAGAGACATTCTGTTCATTGATGCCAGCCGAGAATTTGAGGATGGTACCAACCAGAACAAACTGCGTCAGCAGGACATCGAAAAGATAGTCAAAACCTACAAAGACTATAAAACCATTGAGAAATACTCTTATCGGGCGACTTTCGATGAAATCAAGGAAAATGACTTCAACCTGAATATCCCTCGCTATGTGGATACCTTTGAAGAAGAGGAGGAAATCGACGTAGAGGCGGTTCAGGAAGAAATAAAAGGAATCGAAGGTGAACTGACGAAAATCAGGGGCCAAATGGATAACTATCTAAAAGAGCTTGGCTTACAGAAAAAATGACGTATTTACAGTATCGACAGGAATCAGAAATATGTCGAAAATATGCAATAATATCGACATATTGTGTTGTTATGTCTAAGGTATCGACATATAATTGCTTTAATCCGAAAAGGAATAAATCCTGAATATATGGGAGTAAAACCAAAATGAAATTTGACAGAACAAAACCTTATAATTCGCTTCCACTGTTGCCGCCCAGAGAAGACATCGAAAGCAAGCCGATACTTAAGAAATGTATCTCAGCAAGAGCGGCACTGGCTGAACTGAAACAGGCGGGAAAATTAATTCCTGACCAATCTGTTTTAATCAACACAATACCACTGCTGGAAGCCCAGATGAGTTCAGAGATCGAAAATATAGTAACTACCACTGATAAGCTTTTTCGATTTGCCTCGTGTGAGCCTGAAAAAGCAGACCATGCCACCAAAGAGGCTCTTAGCTATAGGCGGGCCTTGTATCAGGGATACATGGCCATCAATAAAAAACCTGTATGTACGTCAACTGCGGTAGAGGTTTGCCGAACCATACTGAACAAAGATATGGATATACGCAAAATACCCGGAACGGCTTTGAAAAATCCGGCAACAGACCAGATCATATATACGCCTCCTGTCGGCCAGGACCTTATTCGTGACAAATTATCCAACTGGGAAAAGTTTCTCAATCAAAGTTCGGATTTAGACCCGCTTATCAGAATGGCTGTGGGCCATTATCAGTTTGAGGCAATACACCCATTTACTGACGGCAACGGCAGAACAGGCAGAATAATTAATGTCCTGTTCTTGATACAGCAGCAACTGCTCGAGATACCTGTTCTGTATCTGAGCCACTATATTATCAACCACAAAAACGATTACTATTCGCTGATAAGACAAATAACTGAAAAACAGCAGTGGCAGGACTGGATTATCTACATTCTTGACGGTGTCGCACAAACATCCTCTTGGACAACAGAAAAAATCAGAGCTATCAATCAGCTGCTTGAACATACCTGTGATTATGTCCGCCATAAGAAGCCTAAAATATACTCCAGAGAGCTTATCGATATCATTTTCGAGAAGCCTTACTGCAGGATTACCAATCTGGTCGAAGCAAAGGTCGCCAAAAGGCAAACAGCCTCTGTCTATCTTAAAGAGCTTGCCAGTATTGGAGTACTTGAAGAGAAAAAGGCGGGTCGTGAGAATCTGTACGTTCATCCAAAATTCCTGAAGCTGTTAACTGAAGATAAAAACTTTTTCAAACCTTATGCAATACCAAAAGCCAAAACGGCAAAAAAGACGAATACAAAATAATTATGATAAAAATGGGTTACAGTTACCTGTAAGAAAAGAACTTGGTGTATGAAGAATCGATTTCAAATATTAGCTTTAGATGGCGGTGGAATAAAAGGTCTTTTTTCTGCGGCTGTCCTGGCATTTTTGGAAGAAGATTTAAGCATAAACATCACAGATTACTTTGATCTTATAACAGGTACCTCAACAGGAGGGATTATCGCTATTGGGCTCGGATTGGGTATGAAACCACGAGAAATCGTCGAGTTTTATGTTTCCAACGGTTCTGAGATATTCAATTCCGGCTGTTTGTCCCCTTTGAGACATCTGTTTAAAAGTAAATATCAAGCTGAACCTTTGGAAAACGCTTTGAGAGAGTGTTTTAAGGACAGGAGACTTGCAGATAGCCACAAGCGACTTGTAATACCCTCATATAATATTGGTGATGATTCGGTTTATCTTTTTAAGACGCCACATCATGAAAGATTAAGACGGGATTATAAAGTGCCGATGTGGAAAGTTGCTAGGGCAACCAGTGCCGCACCTACTTATTTCCCAGTATTTTCCGGCGTTGACAATGTCAGGTTAATTGACGGTGGAGTCTGGGCTAACAATCCAAGCATTGTCGGAATAACCGAAGCAGTAAGCTTGCTTAATGTGCCGTTAGAACAAATTTATGTTCTGAATCTCGGTACTACGGACGAAGTTAAATCTTATCCTTTACACCTCGATAAAAGTGGTTGCTTGAAATGGTGTAAAGCGGCTGTAGATGTCATAATGCGAGGACAGAGCATTGGTGCTCATACCCAAGCCCAACATCTTATTGGCAGAGACCATGTAGAAAGACTCGACCCCAAAGTCCCGGATGGACTGTTTGCTTTAGACAAACTATCGACAGAAGCTCTGCTTGGCAAAGCTGCCCATGAGAGCCGTCACTTCTGCCCGAAATTCAAAGAAATCTTTGGGGGGCACATCGCCCCTGAATATAAACCAATCTATCAATATTCAGGAGAAAAAAATTGTTAACGGAAAGACAACAAAACATTAACAGGCTACTTGTCGATAAAATAAGAGACCTTGACATTCCTCCAGGCAAGTATAAAGAAGCGATGGATCGCTTCCATTCATTAAAAGAACATCTTGAGGAAGGCGACTATCCAGATACCAACCTGCCACCTGACATTTATATCCAGGGTTCGTTTAGTTTAGGAACTGTTATTCGGCCTTATAAAGAAGGAAAAGACAGCGATTATGATATAGATGTTGTTTGCAAATTAGAACAGCAAAAAGAACAGACCGATCCAAGTGAACTCAAAAATGATATTGGCGACGAAGTAAAAAACTATACCAAGAAAAATAGTATGAAAGAGCCGGAAGATAAACGCCGTTGCTGGGTACTGAAATACGCTCCTGATTCTAATGATATTGGTTTTCACATGGATGTCTTGCCTTGTTTGTTTGATAGACTAATGGCCGAATATATCTCACGTGAAAATCCCTATCTCGAACAATATGCAAATACCACAATCGCAATCACCAACCGCGATGATGATGTTAAACCTCCCCAATACGACTGGAGGTCAGGCAATCCGAAAGGTTATGCTAAATGGTTCCTGGATATAAATCAGCCGGGTTTTGTTATCTTCGAAAAAGAACAGAAACAGCTACTTTTTGAAAACAATAAAGATTTATATTCAAGTCGTGATGATACTCCAAATGAATTGGTTCGAACTCCTTTACAGCGAGTAATTCAAATTTTAAAAAGACACCGAGACATATATTTTGCGGATCATAAGTGGGAGAAATATAAACCAATTTCAATGATTATTACTACTTTGGCAGCCAAATTATATATGGGCAATGCTGACCGCCTTAGAAGTGTGTATTCGGCTCTTAATTATGTCGTTAGTCAGTTAACAGTACATGCTGCTTTACTTGAACCGATGCAATTTCTTAGTGAAGACGTAGCTGAGCTAAAACTTATTCAGCGCATTGGTAATAAATGGTATATCCCCAATCCAGTCAATCCGCACAATCCAGGCGACCCAGACGAAAAAGGAGAGAATTTTGCCGACAGATGGGATGAAGACGGCCATGCTGGCGCCAACGCATTTTTTGAATGGGCTAGAAAGCTTAAAGATACTTTTGAATATGTGTTCCAAAAGGCAACGCCCGAGGAAATCTCAAGTATCTTAGAGAAAAACCTAAAGATTGCAAAGACAAAACCAAAATTACAACAGTCAAATACAAGTGGTAAACTTACCACGGTGGTCTCCGGGGCGTCCACTCTTAGTCGTTTTAATGTTTCACATCGAGAACGTCCCAGATGGCCTATTGAAAGTTATTACAATGTAACCATTGATGGTCAGGCTACAAGAAATGGCTTTCGGACACTGACTTCCAAAAATGGTTTCAATAACATTGGGAAAAAATATTCTTTGAGATTTGAAGCTAAGACCAATGTGCCATATCCCTATGATGTCTACTGGCAAGTTGTTAACACAGGATATGAAGCAGAAGGCGTGGGACAGTTGCGTGGTCAGATTTTTGCAGGGAGTAACGTACGCACCGAATCAACTGAATATTCAGGTTTTCACTGGATTGAATGTTTCATTGTAAAGAGCGGTGTATGTGTAGCTCGTAGCGGTGAGTTTGTAGTAAACATCCAATAGGATCATTTTATATGACGAAGAATCGGATACAAGAACAGAAAATACCGCGAGGATATAAGGAAACCAAAATCGGTTTAATACCCGATGATTGGGATTGTGTGCGATTGGATGATATGGGGCACTTGAGTAAAGGCGCTGGTATATCCAAATCTGAAGTACAGGAAAATGGTCTTCCGGCTGTGCGATATGGCGAACTGTATACTTGTTATGATACACAAATAAATTATGTACATTCATTTATAAACGAAACAAGCGCATTGAACAGTAAAGTAATTAAACGTGGTGATATTTTATTTGCAGGCTCAGGAGAAACTGTAGATGAGATAGGTAAATCTGCCATCTATCTTGGTGGCAACGAAGCATACGCTGGCGGCGACATAATAATATTTTCTCCAAAAAACAAAGATAGCCTGTGTATTGCTTATTTGTTAAATAGTCAAATAGTAAGAAGAGAGCTAAGAAGACTGGGGCAAGGACAGTCAATTGTACATATATACAAACCTGACATATCAAAACTTTATCTACCCGTCCCCCCAATTCAAGAACAGAAAAAAATTGCTGATATTTTGGACAGATGGGATTCTGCGATATCAAAAATTGAAAAGCTGATTTCGGTGAAACGGAAGTTGAAAAAGGCCTTGTGTCAGCAATTGCTAACCGGCAAATATCGGTTTGAAGGTTTCAAAACACCTTGGAAAGAATGCCGACTCGGCGACATTGTGAAAATAATTGAAAGGCCTGTCGAATGGGACGAGGATAGACTATACCAGCTTGCAAGTGTTAGACGCTGGTCAGGGGGAATGTTTATAAGAGAGGAACGAAATGGTCACCAAATCAAGGTCAAAAAACTCAGGACTATAAAAGAAGGTGATTTCTTAATTTCTCATATCCAGTCGGCTTACGGTTCAATGGCATTAGTGCCCAAAGAATTTGACGGCATGCATGTATCAGAATTATATACGGTTCTTTTGCCAAAAAACCCTGATGAGTTCGACATTAGATATTTAGCATACATGTCCCAAGACAAATACATATGGCATCTTGCCTATCTTGCAAGCAATGGTTTCTTTGCGGAAAGGCTGCGATTGAATTTCAACCCAGAGGATTTTCTAAAGCATAAAATCAAGATACCCGCAGACATTAAAGAGCAAGGCATGATAATTGATATCCTCAATTCTGTAAGCAATGAGATTGTTTTGTTAAGTCAAAAATTAGAATTATTGAAACAGCAAAAACGCGGCCTAATGCAAAAATTATTAACCGGAAAAATAAGAGTTAAAACATAAAATGGCAGTGATACCAAAATTTGACATAAATGCATTGGAGCAGATTTCAAAAGTCCTCGGTGATGCCGCAAGCGGCTCTGAGCTAACGAATATTTTCCAGCATTGTAACATTGATGATACTCTCGGCCATGGTGGGACAAAATGGCGTCGCATTTTTCATAGTTTAAGCCAGAAGCAAGAAAGCGATAGATGTGGAAATAACATTGTCGCTTTCATTCAAGCGGTTATGGCTCCCGTGCGGTTTGACAATAGACAGACTTTTGAAGACTTGAGATCATCAATAAATATAAAGCTTGCCTTTTGTGGTATGCAGCTTCGAGAGGATGGGCAGATTACTGAAGTTTCTACTGCCAAAACCATAACCGAAGCCGAGAAGCGGGCGGATTCCCTAAAGCACAGGTTGCAGCATCGGAATATTCATTCGGAAATAATGAAATACTGCAAGACTGAATTACTGCAAGACAACTATTTCCATGCAGTTTTCGAGGCAACAAAAGGTGTAGCTCAGAGAATCCGAGAGAAAACAAATTTGGATATGGATGGAGCCGAGTTAGTTCAAAAAGCTTTTTCAATAAGCAAACCTATATTGGCTTTCAACACTTTACGGACAGAACAAGAAAAAAACGATCATAAGGGATTTTCTAATTTACTGATCGGCTTCTTCGGGGCGGTGCGAAATCCTCATGCACACGTCCCCAAAATACTTTGGGAAGGAGAAGAGGAAGCGGCAGATTATTTAACTTTAGCTTCCCTATTGATGCGTAAAATAGAACAAACCATAGTTACACCGCATACAAGTGTTGCAAGCCAAGGTGGTAATAACGAGGACTAAATTATGCCTACAGTACCATTGATGAAAGAAGATCATATCTCTCAGATACCAGCCCTGCAATTATTGCAGAATCTCGGCTGGGAGTATTTACCGCCTACAGAAGCCTTGCATTATCGCAACGAACGTACATCAGCGGTACTGCTTGATGGTATTCTGGAAAACCAGCTTAGGGAGATGAACAAGATTCAATACAAAGGCCAAGGATATCCTTTTACCGAAGGCAATATTCATACAGCGGTGCAGTCGTTGAAAGAAGTTATTTTTGACGGCTTGGTAAGAACGAACGAAAAGATTTATGACCTGCTCTGTCTCGGCAAGAGCTTACAACAGTCTATTCAGGGGGATATTAAAAGCTTCACTTTACAATATATCGACTGGGAGCATCCCGAGAACAATGTTTATCATGTTACTGAGGAATACGCTGTGGAGCGGTCAGGCAGGAAAGACAGTTACATTCCTGATATAGTTTTTTTTGTAAATGGCATTCCACTATCAGTTATCGAATGCAAAAAGCCGGACTTGGGGCCAGGCAAAGACCCGATTGAAGAAGCAATCAGCCAGCATATTCGAAATCAAAAGGAAGACGGCATACCCAAGCTGTTTATGTATACCCAGCTTTTATTAGCTGTTTCAAAAAACGCCGCAAAATATGGCACCGTTGGAACACCTATGAAGTTCTGGTCTGTCTGGCGGGAACTGCAGAATAATGATGAAGAAATTGCAGGATTGGTTAATAAAGTGCTTCCAGCAGACAAGAAGGATAAACTGTTTTCTGACAGGTTTGCTTATGTGAGAAAGTACTTCGATGCTTTGGAAACCGATGGCGGACGAGAAATCACAATCCAGGACAGGGCTATATGGTCGTTATGCAAGCCTGAAAAACTTATAGAGATAGTCCACAGATACGTTCTTTATGACAACAATGAAAAGAAAATAGCAAGATACCAACAATATTTCTGCGTTAAGGACATACTCGAACGTATCAGGTATGTTGAAAAGGGTAAAAGAAAAGGCGGCGTTGTCTGGCATACCCAAGGCAGCGGTAAGAGCCTGACAATGGTTATGCTGGCTAAAGCCATAGCTATGGAGAAGGCGATAGATGATTACAAAATAGTCTTGGTAACCGACCGCGTCGATCTGGATGACCAGATTTATAAAACTTTCAGACATTGCGGGGCAGAGCTTCAGCAGGCAACAACAGGCTCGAATTTAGTGGAAATGCTCAAAGGCAAAAAACATCGTATTATTACAACAGTTATTAACAAGTTTGAAGCCGCCGTTGGCAGGCAAGGTGTACGTAACGAAGATTCCGACATTTTTGTGCTGGTAGATGAAGGCCATAGAACGCAATCTGGCTCATTTCATGCGAAAATGAAGAAGGCTTTACCTAATGCCTGTTTTATTGGCTTTACAGGCACCCCCGTAATAAAGAAAAATAAAAACACCGTGAGGCGATTTGGGGGACTTATTGGTGAGCCTTATACGATTAAAAAGGCCGTTGAGGACAAAGCTGTAGTGCCATTGTTATATGAAGGCCGGCATGTCAAAGAAAGAGTGGATAAAAAAGCTATTGATCAGTGGTTCGACCGTATAACTGAGAATCTATCTGATGAGCAGAAAGCGGATTTAAAACAAAAATTCGGCACTGCGGATATGCTTATGCAGGCAGAACCTGTTGTACGTGAAATTGCTTGGGATATAAGTCAGCATTTCAGGGATAACTGGCAGCACACACCCTTTAAGGCACAATTGGTTACACCTACCAAAGCAACGGCCTTGCTGTACAAAGAGTACCTGGATGAATTTGGTATAGTTAAAGCGGAAGTTTTGATCTCCGGGCCTGATGACAGGGAAGGCGAAGAGGATATATATAAAGAGAACAAGGAAAAGGTGATTCGCTTCTGGAAAGCGATGATGGACAAATACGGCACGGAAAAGGAATATAATCGGCAACTCATTAACGCCTTTAAGTACGGAGATTCTTGCGACCCGGAGGAAAATGCACCTGAAATTATAATTGTAGTACATAAACTGCTTACCGGTTTTGATGCTCCTTGCGATACAGTGCTTTATCTGACACGTCAACTTAAAGAACATACTCTGCTACAGGCAATAGCGCGAGTAAACAGACTACATGACGGCAAGGATTATGGCTATGTCGTTGATTATAGAGGTGTGCTTGAAAACCTCGACCACGCACTCGATATGTACAGCACACTTTCAGAATTCGCCCCTGAAGACCTCGAAGGCACTTTAACAGATGTACACGCAGTTATTGAACAACTGCCGCAGAAACACACAGAACTTTGGGGTATATTCAGCAGTGTTTTGAATAAGAAGGACGAAGAAGCGTACGAAAGATTACTGGCTGATGAAGCCTTGCGGGTTCGGTTTTACGAAAAATTCTCAGAATTTGCAAGAATACTAGCAATAGCCCTATCTACAGAAACATTTCTTGAAGAAACGTCAGAAAAGAAGATCGCCGAGTATAAAAGAAACCTGAAGTTTTTCAAAGAATTGAGAAGTGCAGTCAGAAGAAGGTACGCCGAAGTAGTTGATTTCTCTGAATATGAGTCAAAGATTCGAAAATTACTTGATACCCACCTTGGCACCGAAGGAGTAGAGCAGATTGTCGGTGCAATTGATTTATTCAGCAAAGAAGAACGAGAAAAAGCGATAGGCCAGGCAACAAGCGATGCAGCAAAGGCGGATATTATTGCCAGCAACACCAAACGTATTTTAGAAGTTAAATGGAAACAGGAAGATCCTTCTTTCTATAAGAAATTTTCGAGGATACTTCAGGATGTCATCGACATGTTCATGGCTGAAAGGATCAGAGAAGTCGATTATCTTAAGCAGGTAACAAATATCATGGAATCGGTTTTAAACCGTACTGGTGATGATATTCCTAAGCAGCTTGAGCATCACGACGTGGCCAAAGCTTATTATGGCAGCGTTAAAGAAATATTGGGTGCTCACAACCTTAAAGAAGGGGTAAATATTGATGAATTGGGTGCTGAAATCAGCCTTAGAATTGATGACATAATTGCAAAAAGGAAAATCGTTAACTGGAAGTACGACATCGATGTTCAGAACAAAATGAGGCAGGATATAGAGGACTATTTCTTCGATGCAAAAGAGGATATTCAGCTCAATCTAACTTTTGAAGAAATCGATTTGATTATGGATAAATGTATTGAAATTGCCAAGGCGAGGCAATCATGAAGCCAAGTCCAGTTGATACGCTATCGCAAACCATTCATTTCGGGAAAGAAACTTTCCATGTTACGATCAGCTTTGAAAATCGCCGAAAGCTCAAAATAATAGTACATCCCGATCTAAGGATTGAAGCAAAAGCGCCTTTGGGAAAAGATATTGGTGATGTTGTAAGTAAAATCAAACATCGCTCAAGATGGATTATAAAGCAACACGACTATTTTCGGCAATTTGTTCCTCGTCTACCAGAGAGAAGGTATGTCAGCGGCGAAACATTTTATTACCTCGGAAGACAATACCGTTTGAAAATCAAGAAGGTTTCGAATAGTTCAGTCAAACTCAAGGGTAAATTCTTGTGGGCATATACGCCGGATTGTAATGATGTAGAGAAAATTAAACAGCAAGTTATTCGCTGGTACAAAGATCATGCTAAAGGTTATTTTGAGAAACGGCTATATGTTTGTTATGAAAGGGCCAGAATTCATCGTATTACTCTGCCGCATATAAAACTGAGGGATATGAAAAAAAGATGGGGCAGCTGTACTAACAACGGCAGTATAATTCTTAATATCGAGCTGATTAAAGCTCCTGTTCATTGCATCGACTATGTCATTATTCATGAGCTGTGCCATCTGCGATTTCCGAAGCATAATGATAGTTTCTATCGGCTTCTTTCTTTATTAGTGCCCGATTGGGAGGCAAGGAAAGAATGCCTGGAAAAAGTGTTAATATGAAAAAAGCATTAAAGATTGATACGATTATTTTTACAGCACTTATGTTATACGTAATAGCAGGCTGTGAACCAGAATTATCCAAACATTACAGCCTAAAACGACAGGATGAATATCAACATATAGCGATAATCTGCGTCCCCAAAAGTGATGCGGGACCAGATTATACAAACCAGATATTAAAGGAAGTAGAAAACAACACAAAAAACCATTTAGGTTTTTTGAAAAAAGTGGATTGTTTTTCTGGTATTCCAGTAGATATGGTGTCAACTTTGCCAAAGGTGGATTTGGGTAATTTTACAGGCTATGATGCCGTACTCTGTTTGGCGTATTCTTATGAGTTCGACGAAGCGTACCTTGATTTCTATATGTTAGATACTAAGACAACTAAATGCATATGGTACCATCAGTTTGCTTCTGCAGATGTTGATCCCGGAGCAAAACTGGTTGAATATGGAAAGTGGGTACCTGTTGCCGTTAAGATTGCATTTTATGGTTTGTGAGTATATACTACAGAGCATGTGGACAGGTCATACACATAATAAATTGGCGCACCGAGATGGAACTGAGCCTCATTTTGAGGTCAGATTTATACGCAAGGTGTGCTTGCCTTTCAGTGTCTATGCCAGTGTCTATTTGTATTTACAGCAAGTGTGCACCGACCCTACAGCCAGTCTACTGTCAGTCTATTTTCCTTATAGACACTCAAAAAACGCACATAAGCCCTATGTTCACAATGCGTTACAGCCTGATCGGACACCTCTTAATCAGCGGGTCACAGGTTCGAGCCCTGTATCGCCCAATAGACTTTCGGCCATTGTCAGTCGATGACAAGGGCTCTTTTTTTGCGCTTAATGGTGTGGATTCAAAAGACTTAGAGTTATTTGGATTCAGGCTTTTCTGTTCAGTTAC
>Ga0180437_10006626_pt1 | contig 15338 bp, 8 predicted proteins | sample SS_ome_4_FD_132410 | JGI IMG/M metagenome (GOLD analysis project Ga0180437, IMG submission 132410) | Hypersaline lake sediment archaeal communities from the Salton Sea, California, USA - SS_3_D_1 metaG | ecosystem: Environmental > Aquatic > Non-marine Saline and Alkaline > Hypersaline > Sediment...
GTCGCTTTTTCTATTGATTTTTCCCCATTTTAGCGCTAAATTATAATCAGTCGCTCTTTTTTCCATCGGGAGGGTGCCTTCTCTTCTTTTGGCTCGCTTTTTTCATTTCTTTTTTACATTACCGTTTGAAGACACTGGTAGTGTTAAATTTAAAATAATTGACATCATTTCATTTGACTAATAACATCTTTTCAGTTTGTTGAAAAAGGATGTTGGCGTTGTTTTTCGTCGCAAACGCCACTATACGATAGAAATATATCCCTGTACCCATTAGTTCTCCTTTCTCATCGCGACCATCCCAAAGCATCTGTGCTTGACCCGGACCTTGAATCTTGGAACCAATCATCCGAATTTGTTGGCCCATGATATTAAATATTTCAACTTTGACCAGACACTCAGACGGTAACTCATAATGGATTGTTGTTTGAGGATTGAATGGATTAGGGTAATTCTGATGAAGTTGGAATATCCCTGGTAAGCTCTCTGGTACTTCATCATTAACTCCTGGAAGTATGGGATCCTCCGGCTGCCAAAAACCTGAAGATAGCAAATAATTAGCACCATGGGCGCCATATACAATTGCTTGACCAGCCGTTGCAGAATGAATGTAATTAGTTCCAGTAGCGTGAATTACTCCCCCTGAACCAATCACAGATCGGACAATCATATAATCTGTTTGCGCATTTTTATCAATACTCAAAACAGAATCCATTCCGGATACATTCAATTCTGATCCGTAAAGAGCTGATGAAACCAATAAGCATAAAAGCAGGGAAAGAATAAATGATCGCTTCATATTTTTTACCTCCTCAATTTGAGATTTATATTTTGCCCGATGGATTTAAGGCGCCGAAGGTTGCAGTGTAACCAGCGTTCGGGCTTTTAATAGAACTGATGCGGGGCTCTGAGCGCTCAATTTCGCAAGTAATCCTTCGGTCGCATTGAAATCGATGTTATGACGTTGCAAATTATTAAAAGCTTTATATTTGTATAATTGATTTTTGTAACAAAAATTAGTTAGTTCAATGAAACAAACACAGGGATCGTGCCCTGCCCGAACTCCAGCCCTCCCAAAGCCCGGCCAATGATAGTTCCCGGACGGTAGAACTCAACGCCACTCACATTGACCGGCTGTGCTTTCATGGCGTAACCGGGATTGGGGGAACTGGTCAGTAGATCTCCCGGATGAATGGCGCCGTAGCTGGCGTCAACCCTGATAACCTCATAGGCGCCAAGGGTGACAACACTCAGGTATGAGCCGGGCGCAATCGTCATCCCCCCCATCAGGGAACCATTTGATTCTTTCTCCGAAATAGTGCTTCCTTGTATTTCGGGATCGTGCGCTGAGTTGCCATTGGTTTGGTACTGTCGATCGACCACCCCGATAATCCCGGTAGCGTTGGCTCCCGTTGCTCGACGCACCAGCGGGACAGGAATAGCACCAAGTACCGGCTCGGTTACACCTGATATTGCCACCACTTCACCATGTTCGAGAGAAGTGCCATCATCATTCAAACAGATGTCCACAACAAAGCCTGTTTTAGATCCGGAGGCATAGATATCCCCATCAACTTCAAGATTGCCTTTGCTGTATACTGCCCTCTGCCATCGCTGTTCACAGCTACCATAAACGCCATAAAGAGAAGAACTGCCTTTAGCAGCTCCGTAAACACCTGTGCCTGAGCCACCGCTGGCTTCGCCGAACACACCCTTTCCATTATCCAGCGTACTTGTGCCTTTGACACCAGTCGTGCCAAAACCCTGTACACCGATGCTGTTCGTACTCCTGCCTGTAACTCCCAAGCCATCAATGCTATGACCGAAAACTCCGCTTTTATCGTTTTTGCCCGTCCATCCAACGATCCCGTCATTATGATCACTACGCCCAACCAAGCCTCTACCATTGCTGCCGCGACCGTCAATTCCATCTCCATTCCCTGAGTTAGATACAAGCAACATCGGATCATCACTTGTTCCCCTGGAAGTTTCGGGTTCTCCTTTTTTAAGATAATTTCCGGATGAAGCGCCAGCAGGTAAAACATAATCCGGAAATTTACCATCATTTCCCAGAGGAAACAACACATTGGGCTCAGCCGCATTACTGACCCTGAATCCCCCGACATGATTGGCATCCTCTGCTCGAAAACTGTACGGCGAGCTAGTCAGTAACATACGTGGATTAAGTTCTTGACCCGTACCTATTTTAATTCCTAAATAATAAGGTTCATTGAACGGAAGGGGCATTCCATTCACCGATCCAAGATTAACCTGAAAAAGTCCACCTGCTATAAACACGTTGTCGTGAGTCTCACTCCACAAGGAAGTGCCGTGTTCGTTATAAAGACTGAAAGTAATTTTATAGTGTCCTTCAGGGACTGGTTGTTCGCCATTACCCAACAATTTCCCCTGATAAGTAAATTCTCTCGGTACCTGGGCAAATATATAGGTTGAGAAAAGCACCAGCATTATAGCTAATAAAAAAAAAAATTCGTTTCATAATAACCTCCTTTTGGAAACACTGGTAGTGTTAAATTTGGAATATTTGACATTATTTCATTTGACTATTATGACACCAACAAGGATATATTCTTCAAATAATGAAATACTATCTGGACATCTGTCTAACCTGGTTTATTCATTAATGATTGTGTTTTAATACTTTTTCTGAATACGCTAAAGGACGCATCTGCCTTCGGCATGATTCTAATGTCAATATATAGTCGATCACAGACTGCTAAATACCAATATTTTGTGTAATAGTCAGGCTGCATAGACTAAATCAACGCACTCATTAATTTTAGTTAAGAACACTTCGTAGATATCCAAAATAAATGCCAAAATAGAATGGAAGGGTTTAAAGCGAGTAATAACTATAGCTTAAAGATGTTAGAATGTTAAATGAATTGAGTGAAATGAGGGTGTTTTCCTCGAAAATATTTACGAGAAAAATTGTGGTGAATGTTTTTTAAGGGATTAGATTCGCTAATTTTTTCAGGTTATTTGAATACCCAGTTTTTGCATCTTGTAGCGGATAGTCTGTTCTGAAATTCCCAGCGCACGCGCGGCTCGGGATTGATTCTAGTTGCTCTCAATTAAAGCCTGCCGTATGAGTTTTTATTCATAATCGGCCAGACTTTCGGTCAATGATTTATTCAATTGGGGATATTGTCTCAAATCGTCCAGCTCTTTTCGAAATTCAAGTGGAATAACTTTGCTGTCGATTTGCTTTAAGGAAGCGCTGGCAGCAGAAATGACACGGACATTCACTTTGCGTGTCGTATTGCTACCAAGCGGACGGATTTCCCCTTCCTGAAGCACTCGAAGCAGCTTGGCCTGCAAATCCAAGCCAAAGGAGCTTTTAACACAAATGATCGATTGACAGTGATATCCTGAGATACACTAACTACAGCAGTATCTCCAGTATCATTGGTGAAGATTTTATTATTTTGATCCCGGTCGCAACGTAATCGTTTAGGAAGCCTGAAATCTGTATCAATACTTTTTTTAATGGTTTGAAGTGGAATGATATCTAGCCTTCATTTTCTTTTAAATAATTCGCTATATTTATAAATCTACGGCAAAAATATTAGTCCCAAAGTGGCTAATGCAAAACGAGTGATTGGATCGCCAGTGAAAACATGATGGTAATCACCGCCAAGTTCAACCGCGAAATGAGAACCAATAACGTATCTTATTCCAGCGCCGGCATTTAAACCGTATTCTTTTGAACCATCTTCGGTAAAGTATATTCCTGTTCCAACATTTAAAAATAGCCACGAGTTAAATCTGAGTTTACCGTTTATCGAAACATTGCTCCATCTTTCATATGTTTTGTTTTCATGCTTAGCGTTCAAATGGTGATAGCCATACAAAAGCATAACCGAAAGCGGCTTAAAAATTCGAAGCTCCACATCTCCTATAATACTAAATTTTTTATTATTTAATTCCTCAAAATTTAAATCCTGGAACGGTAATCCGACATGAAAGCTAAGATTCCATGGACGGGATTTACGAGCCTTGCCGATTCCAAGGGCTTTTGCATCATAAACCATAAGTTTATTATAATCATATTCAGGTGCGAGCCAAAAACTATTGCAAGCCTCAGGATTGGGAAACTTGTTTTCATCGGCTAACAGGGCGACAGTAGCAATAGCATCGATATCACCTTTAATTCCATCGCCTACTCCGTCCAGTGCCAGAGTTAAAGTATAACCACCAAAGTCACCCAAAGTAGGATCAAACGGGGCTCCACTAACAGGCAAAAGAGCACTGGCAGTGAATGGAATGCCTTCAGTATCTGACTCGAAGTAGAAGTCGAGTATTGCCGAGGGAAGTAACTTGACTGGTTCACCCACTATTTCTCCCGGTGGGTAAATAATATCGTATGGATTTTGTCGCTCATCCACGTATCGAGCAAAACCTAATCCACTACGGTTCTCCATTCCTTCGACATCAAAACCGATTCCAACAATTGCTGCACAATCTGGATCGAAAGGAGGTTTTATATTCTCTGGATCAGGTACTGGTGGCAACATACTCGTCCATTCAAACTTGTCAAAAGAAATGCGATTAAATTTTCCTGTCCATCCTACGACTGTTTTCCCATAAATGGCCATAGCGACTTCAGGATGAATTGCGAGTACATCAGTATAACCAATATAATCTAATGCATGGAGATCATCTTTTTTGATTATATTTGAGTTGGCTGTTGGTGTCATTAGAAGATGCAAATTGCCACGCCAGTGACTTGACTGGCATCTAAAATTGTCAACAGAGCATTCGTAGTCGGTCATAGGTGTGCCAGTTAAAGAAGTTATTCCTTGAGACATGGATCGATTTTTTAATACTGTGTCATAATACTCGGCAGGACCGGGGATCAATCGGCGCGTTTCTGTACTGATGTTGTGGCTAGCCCCTGTTTCTTTGAACCGCCATAGATCTAATGTAGTAGGATAATTATATCCTTGGCTAAAATCTGCTAATAAGCCGGCGTGACTGATAAAACCCAGAATATGGCCAATCTCATGAGCTACTGTAGGGATACTGATTGTTTCAGCCTGGTCAAATTTAATCACACCATCGGGATAGACACCATTTTTAGCTGGCGGCTGTTCGTAGAATGGAACCACTGATAGCACTTTACTGTGCGGAGGCATTAAACCCAATGCTTTTGCGTTGGCGCTCATTATTATTAAAAATTCAGATTGCTCTATTGTTGTAGTATTTGTTAGCTTGTAACGTACTTCCACTGGAACGCTATTCTGTGGTAATGCTTTCATCACCTTTGCTTCTTCTTCAGCCCACGACCAATAATAACCAGCTCCGGCGATTAAAGCTTTACGAACTTTATCATATGCATATTTAACACGCGCTGGTTTGGCTCCAATTGGAAATCCTGTTTTATCTTTAAGATTTTTTACAGTTTCCACATTAATTCTGATTGTTATTTCATCATGAAGTTCTTGCTTCCACATTTTTGCAGCTTGTTCGAATTTTGTTTTTTGTGTACTTTTCACAGTACCTGAATAATTAAATTGGATATCCAAACCACAGGCAGTCGTTATCATAATTAGTGTGTACAGCAAAATAAGTAAAAAGTATATCTTCATGATAATCTCCTTTCGTTTTTGGTTAAGAACACTTCGTAGCTATCCAAAATAAATGCCAAAATAGAATGGAAGGGTTTAACACGAGTAATAACTATAGCTTAGAATGTTTAAATATTAAATGAATTGAGTGAAATGAGGGTGTTTTCCTCGAAAATATTTACGAGAAGAATTATGGTGACTGTTTTTTAAGGGATTAGATTCGCTAATTTTTTCATATTTTTTGAATGCCCAGTTTTTGCATCTTGTAGCGAATGGTCTGTTCTGAAATTCCCAGCGCACGCGCGGCTCGGGATTGATTCCAGTTGCTCTCAATTAAAGCCTGCCGTATGAGTTTTTCTTCATGATCGGCCAGACTTTCGGTCAATGATTTATTCAATTGGGGTAATTGTCTCAAATCGTCCAGCTCTTTTCGAAATTCAAGTGGAATAACTTTGCTATCGATTTGTTTGCTGTCTCTTGACGTCAATGTCACCATACGTTCCACAAAATTTTCCAGTTCACGGATATTCCCATGCCAGGGATGCGCTTTCATGAAATCGATGACTTCTTCATGAAAATTTTCTATCTCTTTATTCTGCTGGCTGGAAAATATCCGCATGAAATGATTGGCCAGCAACGGAATATCCTCGTTTCGTTCTTCCAATGCGGGCACGTGAATGGGGTATACCATCAGGCGATAAAACAAATCTTCCCTGAACTGCTTTTCATTCACCATTTGCTTTAACGAAGCGCTGGCAGCGGTAATGACCCGGACATTCACTTTGCGTGTCGTATTGCTGCCAAGCGGACGGATTTCTCCTTCCTGAAGTACTCGAAGTAGCTTGGCCTGCAAATCCATGGGCAGGTTGGTGATTTCATCCATAAACAGGGTACCGCTATGCGCCTCTTCAAATAATCCTTTGCGTGTTGTTGCTGCCCCGGTAAATGCACCTTTTACATGACCAAACAGTTCACTTTCCATTAACTGGGCGGAAATGGCACCGCAATCGATGGTAATGAAGGGGGATTCACTTCTGGCGCTGGCATGATGGATCGCTTTGGCTATGAGTTCCTTGCCCGTGCCGCTTTTGCCTTCCAGCAACACACGAACATCGCACTGCGCCGCAGCTTCGATACTATGGAGAAGTTCAATAAATATGCTGCTTTTTCCCAACAAGCCATGGGCTTCATATTTACCTCGCAAGCTTTCTCTTGTTTTTGGTGATGTGAAATACTGTTCAATACGCTGCACATTTCTTAAAAATGGCGAGACAATCACAGCCAGCTTTTCCAGAAACGTCAGATCATTTTCTGAAAAATGTGACTTTTGCTCCACGGATAAAAGCAGTAAGGTTCCGATGATGATACCCTCGGTTCGTAATGGCACGCAGGCAACCGATTTAACAGTAGACTCCTTGAAAAGATTTTTACGGAACCTTTGATCCTTTAGAAGATTTGAGGTAAGGAAAGAAGCATTGTTATCAATCACCCATCCACTGATATTTGTATGAATTAGATGATACTTTCTATCTTCAACTGCTTGTCCTACTTTGTAAACCGTTTTTATTGTCTGACGTGTTTGCGGATTGATCATCATAATTAAGGCCATTTCGGCATGCATAAAATCTGCGGCTTTTTGAGTAACCAGGCGCAATACTTCCTGAAATTCAGTCTGCTCTCCTAAAAGAGCCGCCAATTCAATGAGTGATTCCAGTCTATGGTCATGCATCGGTTTTTACTTCCCTTTTCTGATAAACAAATCTGATGGAGTAGTTCAATTCTCAACTAGTACTGCCAATCTTGCTTTTGCATCCACCATTTCAGGCAACCCTTCATCTGCGTGCTTCCAAATCTCAAGAAGTTTTTGATACTGTTCGATTGCCTTGCCCGGCCAGCCTTTCTCTTCGTATAATTTGGCCAACCGATAGCGATAGATCGGATTGATCAGTCGCAAATCCGTTTTACCCGGAGTAAAAGAAACGAGTTTTTCATATACATGAATTGCTTTATTCAGTTCCCCAATTGCAGTATATGCCCTGGCAAGCGCATCCTGCTGGAAAGGCAGATTCCATAGGATTATTCGCCATGACAGGCGAAATTCAATATTCGCATTCTTCTCTCCAATAGAAATCGCTTCTTTAAAATCCCCTTCTGCGAGCAACAACTCTATATGAAAGAGATTTATTGTAAAAAGAGCCTGTGTATAATCAGGATCTCTTCTCTCTTTCAGACGGGTTAAACGTAAACGGGCATCGTGCAGTTTCGACTTTGCCGCGTTTATATCTCCTTCTTTGATATAAACATGTCCTAAACCAAGCATACTCGCAAAAGGATCACTCCAATAATGTTTTCCTGTTTTACAATAGCTTAACCAGTTTTCAAAATCCCGTTTGCTCAGCTCGAAATTTTTTCTTCCAAAATGAATAAAAGCTCTTGTTAAATCAGCGAACGCTATTCCATATTCATTTCCCGCTGATTTAAAATGTTGCTTTGCTTTATCAAAATCCGTTATGGCCTGATGATAACATCCACACCGGGATTGATAAACTCCTTTCCACCAACATCCCATTCCTTTTAATCCCGTTGAAGGAGTATTGGAGATAAATTGATTGAGCACTGTAATTGTTGCGGGATAATCTTCCTGAAGTGCATAGATATAGGCAAGCCATTGGTACACGTCGATATCCGGTTTAATTGCCAATGCTTCGTTGTATTGTGTTATCGCCTCGTCCAGGCGTCCCATCAAAAAAAATATTTCTCCCAGCGAAGCAAACGGAGTGGCATCTCCCGGGGATATTTCAGTATATTGCCTTAAATACTCAATAGCCTTTTCATATTCTCTCATTTCCGCATAGGTAAGCGCCAGACCATTGATCGCCGGTGCATATTGCGGATGAAATCGCAAAGCGATTTTAAATTCTTGTACCGCTTCATCATATTTCTTATCGTATTTATAGGCATACGCCAGGTGAATATGGATTTGTTTTTCCTGTGGATACTTTTGGGTTAGTTCCTGAAGTATTTGAAGTCTTTCTTCCCAACGCTGCTCTACAAATCCTGCATACGTGGCATCAATTAACAATCGTTCTTTTTCAGTTGCGTTTGGCGAATGGGATTTTGCCTTTTTATAGGCAGGTTGTGTTTTGTCAAAATTTCTTAAGCGATCATATGTGAACGCTAAATAGAGATAGGCCACAGCAAAGGTTGTGTCAATTTCGATAGCCTTTTCCAAATGTTGCCGTGCGTCATTGAAATAGTTTTTAAAATAGTTCTCCTGCCCTGTGAGAAAGTGTTTGTACGCTTCCATCGATTTCGTGGTCACGTCCAATATCCTGGTTGACGTTGCTGTGATGGTTTTTTCTGAAAGTCCCATACTGAGAGAAATACTTTTGCTCAGTTCATCAATTTGTTTTTCAAGAATGCTACCCACACCGTTGCCCCGGGAACTGGCGCTTGCTAATAGTTGTTTGGATTGAACGTCCAATACTTTGATGTCCGTCGCAAAAATATCGTCGGCTTTGATGAAGCTGCCAAGCACAATGGTTTCGATGCCATCCATAGTGCACAGTTCGAAACCCATATTTCTATCAATCAGTTCGACATCTTCCTTGCCCATCTGCTTTAAAAGATCGTCCATTCGTTCCCAGGTGGTAACATTGAAATGGGGGGATTGCTCCAGATTAGTGATGAGCAAATTGGGAATGGCCTTTCGGAGATAATCATAAGATTCATCGCCCGTTTGATTTTCAAAGCTGATGACTGCAATTGGTTTCGGGGGAGAGGATAATTGATTTCGAAATAAGAATCGTGACACCCCCAAAAAAATCAATCCAATGAACAAGGCGGCAAGTACAAACCAAATCTTCCGGGGCCATCTCATTTTATCGACCCACATTTTCAGTCGGGGGAATTGATTAGCATTCTCCTTTTTTGATTCTGATGATTGTTTTACTTTTTTCAGATCATTGCATATTTCCGATGCATTCTGATACCGTTCATCCGGATTTTTTTCCAATGTCCTGTTTATGATCCAAATCAGTTCTTTTGGGACATCCGATTTTAAACCGGTGATGGAGACTGGCTCTTTGTTTAAAATCGAATAAATCATAACCTGATCGGCTTCACCCGGAAACGGCAATTTTCCGGTAATCATCTCATACATGACCACACCCAGTGACCAAATATCCGTGCGGTGATCAATTTCTTGACCACATGCCTGTTCAAAAGACATGTAAGCGACAGTTCCAAGGCTGGTTCCCTCTTTGGTGAGATGCGTTTGTCCCAATGAACGGGCCAACCCAAAATCCATGATCTTTACCTGGCCGTTTTCCGCGATCATTATGTTAGAGCTTTTGATATCCCGGTGTACAATTCCGTGTTTATGTGCTTCTTGCAAACCCTGACATATCTGAGCCCCAATTTGGATTGCCTCATCGATAGAAATTTGCCCTGATTTTATTCTTTCATGGAGACTTTGTCCCTTGACAAGTTCCATGGCAATAAACAAGGAACCATCGGCTTCATCAATTTCATAGATCGTGCAGATATTCGGGTGATTCAATGTGGCTGCAGCTTGCGCTTCCTGGATAAACCGCTGCTTGGCTTCAGAGTCTTGAATTAAAATAGGGGATAAAAATTTAAGAGCGACTCGTCTTTTAAGCTTAATATCTTCGCCTTGATAGACCTCTCCCATGCCTCCCGAACCCAATTTCTCAAGAATCTTATAATGTGAAATGGTTTTGCCGATCATAAGATTGCCTTCGGACAAATTCACCAGATAAATCTACTCATTCTAAGTTTTATTCTTAATTATTATTTAACCTTTTGGGCGCATAAGCTCAATGTATAGTTGATAGTCGCGAAGTGATTCAAAATCCATTTGTAAAAGCCTGCCTGTTCCATAGCACACGCCTTGACCATATGCTTCGCTCAGCAAATCAACAGCGCGCCGATGTTCACCAAGGACTGCAGCAATCCTGGCACACCAGTCAAGATGAGATCCGAACTTATGAGGTTCATTTTTACTGTATAACTCTTCTAAAATACTGTTTGCCTTTTCCCGCTCTCCCAACCGGGCTGCCACAACGCCCGTATATCCGTGGTAGTTCTGATTGTCCGGATATTCTCGATAAAGCTGTTCAAAAACCTGTTGCGCATCACCCCACTGTTCATCCCAATACAATACTTTTGTAATAGAGTATCGATAATCGCCTGTAATACGGGAGTCATACCATTCTAATGCCCGTTTGAGTACCTCATGAGCAATTTCTTTATGCCCATGTGCCCTGAGGGCTTTCGCAGCATCAAGCATTACGCTGCCAGGTGCAGGACCTGATAGCTGAAAACTTTCATCGATAATCCTGTTCACTTCCTGAATATGACCGCGAGCCGCATGCAGAATGGCTTCCTGGTTCAGATTTAATGATTTATCATGGTAAAGTTGGCGTGCTAAATGAATGATATCTAAAGCCTCTTCGTACTCTACAAGCATATAGAGTGCATCGGTCAGATTCCCGAAAGCCCAATACCCTAAGGCCCATTCAGCGATTTTCTCATATCCAAATTCTACATAGGTATCAACTGTTAATTGAGGTAGATTCTGGTCCTTTGCGTTAAGTCAGATAATGTATTTGATAGTAAGACTTCTTGGAGCAAGTTGTTCTGCCTTTCTCGCATATCTCATTGCTTTTGCCTTATTGCCGGAATTTTCTGCGATACTCCAATCAAGCATAATTTGGTCGAAGAGGGTCAACTCTTCTCTGAGCTCGTTAATGATGTCGAATATGGAATCTGCTCTGGTATTTTGACCCTGGTTATGATAAGACATTGCTATGTAAAGCAGAGGAAGTGTAAATACAGAATCGATTTCAATAGACCTGTAAAAATGGTTTCTTGCCTTATCGTAATCGATACCAAAAAGATTCCTCCCTGTCTCAAATTCCTTATATGCCTCGAATGAAGGTATATATGTTTGACGGGCCTGGATATCATATTGAAAATGAACGACAAGGGCCCCTAAAATCTGACTGCATAATCTTTATAGAACCACCTGCTGTGTTTTGGGAGAACCTTTTACCGGCGATGGCGCTTCAATGAATTTTTCATGTTCAGCATCCATGATACTTGCCCGAAAGAAAAGATCTTCACCCTGCAAATAGATCCTGTGATAAGAACGCCCGCATTATTCTGCGTCGCAATCATGAATGCAGAGGGCTTCTCTTTCTTTTTCGAATATAGATCCATCACTGATATAAAGGGAACGGCCTCAATCTCACTTATTTGTGACATCCCCTGGGTAATCATTTCGGCTGCCATCTGTCCCAACATCTCCAGAGATTCATCCTCTGTTTTATTCTCAAATGGTACAACGACGATCCGATTGACAATGAACTTGGATCTTTGTTGGTGTGTGATAAAGATAAATAAGGCCACCAACGCAACCACAGTCACAGCAGCAATCAGCAATGCCATCTTTTTGTGGCGCTTTATACGTTTAATAAACTGAAATGGCTCTTCCTTTTCAGATACTTCAACGATAGGGCCATTCTCTTCAGGTTGGATTTTAATTAATGCTTCTTTTGCAGCAGCACGCAAATCAACCTGTATTTCATCTACATGCTGATAGCGCTCATCCGGATTCTTTTCTAAAGCCCTGTAAATAATCTGTTCCAGTTGCTTCGGAACTCCCGGTTTAAAATCAGTAATAGAGACTGACTCTTTATTTAATATTGAATAAATCACAACCTGATCAACTTCACCCGGAAATGGTAATTTACCGGTGATCATTTCGTATAACACCACACCCAGGGACCAGATATCTGTACGGTGATCTACCTCTCTGCCACTGGCCTGTTCAAAGGATATATAAGCGACAGTTCCAAGGCTGGTTCCCTCTTTGGTGAGACGTGTTTATCCATACGATCGGGCCAACCCAAAATCCATGATCTTCACCTGGCCGCTTTCCGTGAGCATGATGTTGGCACTCTTAATGTCCCGGTGTACGATTCCATGTTTATGGGCTTCCTGCAAGCCGGCGCAAATTTGTGTTCCAATCCGGATTGCCTGATCTATAGGAATTGGACCTAATTTTGTTCTTTCATGGAGACTTTGTCCCTTGACAAGTTCCATGGCAATAAACAAGGAACCATCGGCTTCATCAATTTCATAGATCGTGTAGATATTCGGGTGATTCAATGTGGCTGCAGCTTGCGCTTCCCGGATAAACCGCTGCTTAGCTTCAGAGTCTTGAATTAAAATAGGGGATAAAAATTTAAGAGCGACCCGTCTTTTAAGCTTAATATCTTCGGCTTGATAGACCTCTCCCATGCCTCCCGAATCCAATTTCTTAAGAATCTTATAATGTGAAATGGTTTTACCAACCATGAAAAACACTCCCGTCAACGGGATTTATTCGTTGAAAGACTGCTATGATTAAAACTTCTTCTTTGCAGAAAAATATTGTATATCCGATTCATGCTAATAAAACAGATGGATTGATTCAATTCTCAACCAGTACCGCTAATCTTGCTTTTGCATCCACCATTTCAGGCAATCCGTCATCTGCGTGCTTCCAGATCTCGAGAAATTTTTGATATTGTTCGATTGCCTTCCCTGGCCAATCTTTCTGTTCGTATAATTTTGCTAACCGATAGCGATATACAGGATTGATCAATCGCAAATCCTTTTTACCCGGAGTAAAAGTAATGAGCCCTTCATATACTTGAATGGCTTTATCCAGTTCCCCAATTGCAGCATATGCTCTGGCATGAGCGTCCTGCTGGAAAGGTACATTCCAAAGAATCAATTCCCTGGTACCTATGCGAAATTCAATCTGCGTATTCTTCTCACCTATAGAAATCGTCTCCTTAAAAGCCTCTTCTGCGAGCAACAACTCCATTTGTAGGTGATTGTATCCAAAAAGTGTCCATGCATAATCAGGAGTTTTACCTTCTTTTAGTTCGGCAACAAGTAACTGGGCATCGTGTAGTTTCGACCTTGCCGCGTTAATATCACCTTCTATGATATGAATACGTCCTAAACCAGCGATGCTTGAAATTAGTTCATTATGAAATCCCACTTTTTTACAATAGCTTAACCAGTTTTCAAAACCACTTTTGCTCTGCTTATAATTATTTATTTCTGAATAAATCAAAGCTCGAAACAAATCAGTAACCGCTACTCCATATTCATTCCCCGTTGATTTGAAAAATTGTTCTGCTCTATCAATGCTTTTCAAGGCATAATGATAGCATCCACACCAGGATTGATAAAATCCCTTCCAAAGATATCCCACACCTTTTAATCCACCTGAAGGCGCATTGGAGATAAATTGATCGAGACACTTCATTGTTGCCGGATAATCCTCCTGAAGCGCATAGATATAGGCAATATATTGGTTTACGCCTATATCCGGCTTAACTGCCAATGCTTCTTTGTATTGTGTAATTGCCTCTTCCAGACGTCCCATCAAAAAAAAGAGTTCTCCCATAGAAGCCAACGGATTGGCGTCTCCCGGTGATATTTCAGTATATTGCCTTAAATACTCAATAGCCTTTTCATATTCTCTCATTTCCGCATAGGTAAGCGCCAGACCATTGATCGCCGGTGCATGTTGTGGATGAAATCGCAAAGCAGTTTTAAATTCTTTTTCCGCTTCAACATAATTTTTATAGTAGCTATAGGTATATGCCAGATCAATACGTATTTGTTTTTCCCGTGGATATTTTTTTGTCAGTTCCATTAAAATCTGAAGTCTCTCATCCCAACGTTTCTCTACAAAATCTGCATAATGGGCATCAATATGTAATCGTTCTTTTTCCGTTGCTGTTGAGGAATGGGATTTTGCCTTTTTACAGGCAGCATTTCTTTTTTCAATATATAATAAACGATCGTATGTGAGCACTAAATAGAGATAGGCTACAGCAAAGGTCGTATCAATTTCGACGGCTTTTTCTAAATTTTGTCGTGCGTCATTCCTATAGTTTTTTTCATAATTCTCCCGCCCTTTGAGAAAGTATCTGTACGCTTCCATCGATGTGGTGGTCACGTCCAATATCCTGGTTGGTGTGGCTTCGATGGTTTTTTCTGAAAGACCCACACCGAGAGAAATACTTTTGCTGAGTTCATCAATTTGTTTTTCAAGAATACTGCCCACACCGTTGCCACGGGAACTGGCGCTTGTTAATAGTTGTTTGGATTGAACATCCAATACTTTGATGTCAGTCGCGAAGATATCATCGGCTTTGATAAAGCTGCCGAGTACAATGGTTTCGATGCCATCCATATTGCACAGTTCAAAGCCTATGTTTTTATCAATCAGTTCGACATCGGCCTTGCCCATTTGTTTCAGAAGATCGTGCATTCTTTCCCAGGTGGTGACATTGAAATAGGGGGACTGCTCCAAATTTGTGATGAGCAGGTTTGGAATAGCTTTCTGGAGATAGTTATAGCTTTCATCGCCCGTTTGATTTTCAAAGCTGATGACTGCAATGGGTTTCGGGGGAGAGGATAATTGATTTCGAAATAAGAATCGTGTCACCCCAAAAAATATCAATACTATGAACAAGGCGGCAAGTACAAGCCAAATCTTCCGGGGCCATCTCATTTTATCGACCCACATTTTCAGTCGGGGGAATTGATTAGCATTCTCATTTATTGATTCTGATGATTGTTTTACTTTTTTCAGATCATTGCATATTTCCGATGCATTCTGATACCGTTCATCCGGATTTTTTTCCAATGTCCTGTTTA
>Ga0180437_10006627_pt1 | contig 15336 bp, 13 predicted proteins | sample SS_ome_4_FD_132410 | JGI IMG/M metagenome (GOLD analysis project Ga0180437, IMG submission 132410) | Hypersaline lake sediment archaeal communities from the Salton Sea, California, USA - SS_3_D_1 metaG | ecosystem: Environmental > Aquatic > Non-marine Saline and Alkaline > Hypersaline >...
GGAAAGCGCCGACAGCGCAAGCCCCCAGCCCCATCGAAGTGGCTGCCAGGTAAAGGTTCTGCCCGACGTGTCCTGCCTCCATCAGCGCGTAGCGGTAAGTCCGCTCGTGATATTTCCAGCGTAAACGTTGGAAAATGGCTGACAGGACGAAGCAAACCTGGGCCTGGCCCAACATCTCCTGGCCGATCCCGGCTACGGTTATCGCCCCCCGCAGATTCTTGGCCTGAAGCTGTTTCAGTTCGTGCTCGAGCATGGCGTAGTGATAGAGCCCTGGTTCCAGCCCCAGCACATCGTGGACCACAGCGTAGGTCTCGATCGGGTAGAGCGCGCCGGCCGACGGGGCGGTCCGGAAGCCTCGCCGTGGGGCGGTGATGCCTTGCGCAGCGTGTAGCAAGCGCGAAAGTTCCTCCAGTGGAAGTGGTTCGTCCCTGTAGTCTCGGATGGAGCGGCGCGTTTCAATTGCCTCCTCCAGACTCAGCCCTCGGTAGCCATGAGGATCAGGAAGCGTGATCCGATGTGCATGGGGATAGCTTTTATAACGCGGCGGCTGCCCACCCCAATCAAACAAGACGCCGCTGGCCGGAGAGTAACCCGGCTTACTCCACTGGTGATAGAAAGTACCGATGTCGCCTTCTATGTGATCTGGTTCGGTACCTGCCTGCCGGCTCGGAATGAGCCGTCCCAAAATGAAGCCCCCCACAACGCCCAGGATGGAGATGAGCAGGTGGCGTCGGCCCAAGGCCGGAGCGCGCTCTTCGCGCGTCGGCAGTTCGCGGGCAGACGGATGCCCAAACTTCCGTCTCAAGTAGGCCGTGACACGGCTCCAGTTGAGGATCAGGTGCACCACAACCAGGACAGCCCAGGTGTATCCCACGTACTGATGATAGGCAAACCGGTGAAGACCGAACCAATCCATCACCAGCCCGGTGGTTGCCACGTAGAGCCCGCTGAGGAGCATGGCGGCGATGACCAGGTAGTCCACGTCTTTCCTTTGTACCATCTTTGGCCTCCTGGGAATCTTTGGTGCCCGGAAGGTTGGAGGGCTGGCAGGTCGGGTACCGCTCGTTATCGCTGCAACATATCAGAGCCAGGTTATCTTATACCCGTTTTTGCCGTTATGCAATGGCTCTGATCTTAAGCGCTTTGCGTCATTGCTGGGCTTGGTTGTCAAATACTCTGTGAGATGGGCTTAGGTTGGATCAGCCTGCTGTATGCGGCGTTCTTTCGGGGACAGGTTGCTTACTATCTGTAAGGAGGAGCACTTAGCGGGCAGACGAAGGGTCTGTTGAGTTCGACGTTGGACAGGTCCTACACGACGGGTTGTCTGTGGATGGCCATAAGCAAACCGTCCTATGCCTTTTGAGTGGCTAGCGAACCACGAGGACAGGCCGGTCGAGCTGGACGATGATCTGGTGGGCCAAGTCGTCGAGCAAAATGCGCCGCCAACCTTCGCCGCGATTGGCGCCAATGACTACCAGGTCGTAGTCTCCGTCATAGGCCTCGGCCAGTATTTCGTCCACAACCAGACCGTGGCGGACCTTCGGGTGGGGACGAAGCTTGAGTCCTTCTAGCAACTGGACGTCCTGTCTGAGCAATTCACCCTCAGGTGCCTCGTTTTCGATCAGCTCCTGGGCGTCAGCCCGCAACTGCTGACCCCTTATGCCGGGGCCGGCGCTTATCTGCGACATCACGTGCAGAACGGTGATCTCTTCTTCGCCCCTGATCAGCTCGGCCAATTGGACACTGAAACGGTTTATCAGCGCGGGGGCCTCGATCCCGCTGTCGCACAGCAGGATGCGACGAACCGGGCTGATCTTTCCCTTGGCGATGATGACCGGGCACGGGGCGTGCTCTACTACACGCGCCGCCGTCGATCCCAACAGAAAGCGCGTGACCAGATCGCGACGCTGCCGGTCGCCTACGATCACCAGATCGTAGGCCTTTTCTTCAGCTTCGCGAATGATCTCCTCAGCCGGATGACCGATTCGAACCTGGGTCTGGATGGTTGGCGCGGCCGATTTGAGAGGCCAGACGGCGCGCGCCAGGATCGCGTCAGCTTGGGGGCGTTCTTTTTCATGTCTGATTACAGTCAGGAGAGTCAGAGTCGCGGCCACGCAGCCCGCAACATGGGCGCCGAAGCGAAGCGCTGCTTTAGAATTTGGCGATCCGCCGGTTGCCAATAAGATGCGCACAGCAGGCTACCTCCAATTGTTAGATCAGCATAAGGATGATGGGTACCACGAAAATGGTGATCATGAACAATGCCAGGTTTCGGTTGTCGGCTGTCACCCACGCTACAAAGTCGAGCATAGCCCGTTCATAGCGGCGGTAGCTGGCAAACAAGATAACGCAGGAAACGAGCGTGATGCTGATCATCTGAACCAAAACGATGGTGAAGGCCAACGGCCTGTCCAGCAGCACCGATGCCAACAGGGTGTCAATAAAAGTGGTGATGTTGGCACCCATGATATATGGAATTGCGTTCTCGCGGCGGATGAAGCCTCGGTTACTCAAGGGTACCAGAAGGCTAAGAGAAACGCTAACTGACATTGAGATAAGGGTGATGGCTGCCCCCAAGACGAACATCACCCAACGCCGGTAGACCAGGCGTGACATGCGTCCCACCTGACTCTCTTTGACCGTCATCTGCGGCAGGCAACGATCGAAGAGACTAAAACTCAGCATAATGATGCCCAATCCGACCACAAAGAGGGACCAACCAGGTAGGAATCCCGCCAACGCCTTGACGATTGGGTCAAAGATCAAATTCATAACCGAGCTAAGCAACATACCTGAGTGAAGTTGAACTTGATCGAGTGCTCCTGTTTGTAGTAATATAGTGCCGATCACCAGACCTACCAGGTAGGTTGTGCCGGTGACTGAGAGTGGCAACAAGCCCATACTCAGACTTGTCGCCCGGTCGCGACCACGTAACACGTAAATAAAGCCGATAAAGAGGACAATGAAGCTGGCACCCAGACGACTGCCAGTAATCATAGCAAAGGCGCCCAACTTGTCAACCACGCCTGCGTCGAAGAAAGTTAGTGCTGCAGCCGCCACTGGCGACCCACTCATGATCACGTATGCAAATAGCCAACCAAAGCCAAGGCTGTTGGCTATGTTATTGACCGGGAATACATCGCGCACCAGCGGAACAAGACCGCGCGCTCCGTCTTTCATAAGCATGATGGCCAGAACGAACAAGAATAAGCTGGCCACAAAGAGCGCTATCTTGCCTGGGTGGACTCGCTCCCACGCAGCGTAGGTCACATCTGTGAGTCTTATTGATTTGGGTGGGGGCAAGGACAGCTCAGAGTTACCGGAGACTGATGCGATTGAATCTAGATCAAGTTTGTCAGGCATCCTATTCTCCTGGTAGCCGAGGCGGTGGTTCCAGTTCCAGGCTTGGTTCGATTTCCATTTCCCACAGGGCTTCGACCAGTTCGCCATAGGCTTGTGACCAGCCACCCAGTTCTTCTACGGTGAATGGTTCGACCAGGGGTGGAAATGTGTTGTTATTTGGATGTGCTGATCGCTGGTGATAGTCGGCAAGAGCTCTCTGTCCAGTGTCGCTTAAGAGATATCGGACAAAGGCTTGGGCCACAGGCTGCTCCGCGGACGTCACGTTGGCATCCACCACGACGGCCACGTGTTGAGCAATGATGGTGTGAGGTGGCACTACGATCTCGAGCGGGACATCCCGTGCCAGTGCCAGACGAGCGTCTTGCTCGTAAGTCACCAACGCATCGCCAGCGCCCAATTCAAACAGGGTAAGTGTTGCTCGCGCCGAAGGGGCCATCAATCGGACATTCTCCCAGATGGCCCTAAGCTGGTTCTGGGCTGTCTGTTGGTCGCCAGATTCAATTAGAGCACTGCCGTACTCGGCCAACACAGCCCAATCGCCAGCACCCGAAGTTTGAGGATCGGCGTGGAGCAGCCGCAGGCCAGGACGTGCCAGATCCTGATACTCTATGATCCCCATCGGATTTCCAGGACGAGTGACAATCACCATTGGGGTCGTGCTGACAACTACAGGCTCTGTTTCTTGTCCTATCCTCCGCCCAACTCTCAGCCAGTTGGCGTGTTGCTCATTGCTTAACAGAGCCACGTCGGCCGGAGCACCCAGGTTGATCTGACCTGCCAACGTCCCCGAGGGCCCGAAGATAGCCTCTATGGTCAGGTCACGTCCTGTCTCAGCCTCCCATGCCTGTTCGAATGCCGGGAAAATGTTTCGCGTCAGCACCTCTTCTTGCGTGCTAAAAGCGTATACTACCAGTTTGACCGGGCCTTGGTTCTTGGAAAAGACATTGCGCCCGCCGTAGAAGACCGCCAGGAGCAGTAGCGCTATGCTCAGGCCTTGGCTCGCCAGGCAACGCCAATCTCTATTGTCGGCGGAATTAAGCATCGACGGTGTCGTCCCCACATCCATTTTTCTCAGCCTCTTTAGCCGATGTCGCCAGCGAGATAGGCGCGGGTGCGTTCGTCGTTGGGTGCGCCAAACATGCGGGTGGCTGGGCCAGACTCTACCAGCTCTCCCATCCACAGGAAGATAACGTAGTCGGCCAGGCGACGTGCTTGTCGTAGCAGGTGGGTGACTACGACGATGGTCATCTTCTCCTTGAGGACTTGGAGTTGCGACTCGATGCGCTGCGCCGAAATGGGATCCAGGGCCGAAGTAGGCTCGTCACACAGCAATATCTCGGGTTCGACTGCAAGGGCACGGGCCAAACACAGGCGCTGTTGCTGTCCCGTGGAGAGCCGTGAGGCCGGCGCCCTCAGCCGGTCTTTCACCTCTTCCCACAGGCCTGCGTCTGTTAGATGACGTTCGACCAGCCGATCCACGTGCGTGCCGTTTCGCTTCCTGTGAATACGGGGGCCGTACGCCACGTTGTCGTAGATAGACATAGGCAGTGGGAAGGGCTTGGGGGCCAGCAATCCCACTCTGGTACGCACCTCGGTGACGTCCACACCGGGGCGGTAGATATCGTCGCCATCCAGGAAGACGCGCCCCGTCACTCGTACTTGGTCGGTTTCCTCCAGGAGTCGGTTGAGACTTTTCAGTAGTGTCGACTTGCCGCATCCTGAGGGGCCGATGATAGCCGTGATGCCGAGTGCTGGGACTTCGGCCGCGATGCTCTTCAGGGCGTGATGCGAGTCGTACCAGACGTTCAGGTCTTGAATCTGGATGTGAGGCCTCAACATAGTTGTACCTCCTAACGTATGATGTGCTTAGTGAAACGCTTGGTCAGTCCGCGCGAGATGAGACTGAGGCTCAAGACTATTGCGGTCAACACCAGCGCTGAAGCGTAGGCTCGTTCCTGCACAGCGGGGAAAGGGGTGCCTAGCTGAAAGAAAACGGCCAATGGCAAAGAAGCAGCGGGGCCGAACAGGGAATCAGGCAGGCGATCGGTATAACCGGCTGTGAAGAGAACCGATGCTGCATCGCCAATGCCTCGACCAAAGGCCAGCAGGATGGCTGTCAGAAGCCCCGGCGCCGATTGGCGCACAATAACCTTAAGTGCGGTCTCTAGCCGAGTAGCCCCCAGAGCATAAGAGGCTTCTTTTAGTGCCGGGGGCACCATAGTAATGGCTTCGTCCATACCGCGTACCATGATGGGTAATTCCAGAAGTGCCAGTGCGATAATGCCACCCAGCAGTGAAGCTCGCAGCCCCAGCCACAGCATGATGATGAAGCCAAAGGCCCCGTAGACAATACTGGGCACCCCCCACAGTACATCACAGGCCAGGCGTGCCAGCTCAGCCCGTCGGGAGCGAGCTGCATGAATTTGCAGGTAGAGGGCGATGGGCAGGCTTATCACCAGCGACAACGCAGTTGCTCCGCCAGCCAAGTAGAGGGAGCCGACGATGGCGTTAAGGATGCCCCCCTCTTTGCCCAGATAATATCCTCCTTTTGGGGTTTGGGTCACCATAGCCAGGTTCAAGGCTGGCAGCCCTCGCCAAACCACTGTAGCCAAGATGAGCACCAGGCTGCCCAGCACGACCACTGTGGAACCGATCATCAGCGTTTTGAATAGGGTTTCTTCTGCCTTTCGCATTCATATACCTCTTATTCGCTTCGCACCAGGCGCACCAGCACCAATCGCGAGGCGATGTTAAAGATAAACACAACTATGAGCAGGATCAAGGCTGCCCCTAGTAGTGCTGCGTCGTAGGAGGGGATAGACATCATCTCGCCATAATTATTGGCGATCAGGGCTGTCAGGGGGTAGGCCGCGTCGAATATGGAGTGAGGCACCTGGGCTACATTACCTACCACCATCAGCACAGCCATTGTCTCGCCGAACGCGCGAGAAAAACCAAGCACCACGGCAGCTACAATCCCCGGTAGGGTACGAAGCAGCACTACGTGTTTGACTGTCTGCCAGCGGGTAGCACCCAATGCTAGCGATGCCTCTCGTAAGCCTTGGGGGGCGGCTCGGATAACTTCCTCGGCGACCGCGATGATGACGGGGAAAACCATCACGGCCAGTACCAGACCCCCGGCCAGTACACCATAGCCGGTGGGATTGTCGGCCCGAAACAAGGGGATGAATCCCAACCAACGGTTCAGGGCAGGGGCAATGATCCTCCCAATGAATGGCACTACCGTTAACACACCCCACACCCCATAGACCACTGAAGGAATGCCTGCCAGCAAGTCAATGAGTGGTTTGGCCAGTGCGCGAATCTGTGGTCGAGCGTACTCAGCCAGGTAAATAGCCGTCAATAAGGAAGGAGGGACCGCAATGACCATAGCCACCCCCGTTACCCACAACGTGCTTATGATAAACGGATAGAACCCAAAAGCTCCCTTAAGAGGATGCCAGGTTGTGGATAACAACAGTTCCCCCAGCGGTTTGACGGCGAATATGGGACGGGCGCGTAGGAAGAGAGCAAGAGCCATAACAGGCACCAGTAGACTCACTGTCAGAGTCAGTAGTCCCATCGTCCACTTGGCGAGGCGGTCTTTTGCTCGTCGGTTCGGCCCCAGGACAGGGTCTGGCGATACTTTATGCTGTTTACGCCGAATAGTCCCTAAAGTCTGTTCCATTGTGAATTGCACCGTGTTATCTAGGTAGTGTTGACATTTGCGAATTCCCAGGTGTCTATTTCATTGTCCGTTGTGGGATTCTCAGACGCAAAATCTCAAATGTCAACACGGCCTAGTCCAGTCTTTTCAGTTCTTGGTTGAGCTGCTGTTGTGTCAGTGGGATATAGCCCACCTCGGGCACATACGCTTGTCCGTCGGTTAGGATCCAGCGGATGAAGGTTTTAATCAGCTCATTTGTCTCGTCTTTGGTAACCAGGTTAAGGTCCCGGGCTGGCGGTGAGGGGTAGCGTCCCTCAGCGACTGCGTTGATTGCTTGTGCTTTGGTATCGTAAGCTTCTTCGGGTTCAACCTGGCCGTTGCCATCAAGATCAAGTGACATCACACGTGCTCCGGCCACAGGCTCGCCAGTCTCGAAATCGAATACGTAGTTCAGGTTGTTGAATCCGATGCCCAGTGTATCTCTGATGACTGCTTCTAATACACCGGGGTCGCCGTAGACGCCCACACCCATCAAGTCTTCCTGATTCTTGCCCAGATAGCTAGCCCAGGTAGCTGCCGCACCACACGCATCGGAACGAGTGAAGACGTGGATAGGGTCTGTCACCTCCGGCTGGCCAACCACCTGCCCCCAGGTCGTAATCTCGCCGGTGACGAAGATACCAATCAGTGACTCGCGGCTTATACCTTGTTGGCGTAAGTCCTCCCAAACAGGGTTTTGCTCGTTGATGGTACAAAAGACAGCGTCTTTGGTGACAGAGACCCAGAAGGCGCCTTTCTCGATTTCTTCCGGGTAGACTTCGCGGGAGACCATTCCAATGTCTACGGCGCCAGCCAGGGCGTCTGCCATTCCTTTGCCTGCGCCGCCAGCAGAGATATCGAATTTGACATCAGGGTGCACTTTTTGGAACTCCTCACCCCAACGTATCATCATGGGATAAAGAGCCCAGGCTCCAGAGATGGTGATCGTCCCTTTCAGTTCTCCTGCGTTCTGTGTGGAACCTCCTGATTGGCCGCACCCAGACACTAGCAATGCCAGAATTAGAACTAGAACGTTAAGTATGACAAAGTTACGCTTCATTAAATTGTTGACCTCCCTTTGTCACAGTTCAGGAGTGGTTGTGATAAAAATAACCGCAGACAGTTCTGCGGTTTCCTGGGTAGCAGACCTGTCCCTTCCCTTTGGGTGCCTACGGGGTTAGCTGACGGGTTAGGGCGGGAAGGTGCCCCTCTCGCGGAGAGATACACCCCACATGTTGGATCCCCCGTTCGATCCGCTAGGACGAAAAAAGTGTAGTACAGTAGATCGATTAGGCGACAGACACTTTCATTTGGTTGTCAGTTCCTTGTTCCTCTGGACTGCGTGAAACTCCACTTTACTTAAGAGATGTTCTGGCAAGCTCTGGCTTCATTTCTACTGGTCCGACATCAGGCATAGCCTCTGGCACCAGGTTCTGCCACGGGCGCAAGTAGATGAACCAGTATACCATGCCTACACACCCGGCACCGCCGATGATATTGCCAATTGTGACTGGTATCAGGTTCCTGAAAAAGAATGCACTCCACGTCAGGTTGCTGAAGTCAGCGGCTGTCCTCCCGATTGCTTCCCAGAAGCCGGCTCCGGCCGTACTCTTGATCAATAGACCGATAGGAATAAAGTACATATTGGCAATGCTGTGTTCAAAGCCCGAGGCCACAAATGCGGTAATGGGCCAAATGATTGCCAGAATTTTATCGGTAGTCGATCCCGCCGAGAAACAAAGCCAGACGGCGAGACATACTAGCGCATTACACATAATGCCGAGGGCGATGGCCTGGGTGAATCCCAAACTGCATTTGCCACTGGCTATCACCAAAGCATTGGCTCCTATTGCTCCGCCTGCGGACATATATTGCCTGGTTACCACCATAGTCAAGGCTGTCAGGATCGAACCGGTGAAGTTGCCCAGGTACACGATCCCCCAATTTCGCAGTAGCGCGCCGGAGCTCACCTTGCCGCTGGCAAAGGCCATAATAATCAAGTTGTTTCCGGTAAATAGCTCAGCGCCAGCCACTAGGACTGCGATCAGGCCCAGGCAAAAGGCTACACCTGTTAACAGCTTGACCAACCCGTAGCCTATTCCGGTGCTTGCCAGGCCGGTAGAAACCACTGTGGCAAAGATTGCCCCGGATCCAATAAAGGCCCCTGCCAGGATAGCCAAGGTAAACATTGCCACGGCATCTAATTTCGTCTTCTGGACGCCTACCTCCTCCAGCCGGTGGGCCATCTCCATCGGTGGAATAGCGTCAAGGTGGACTTCGATACTCATACAGTGTTCTCCCGCAGCAGTTTGGGGTTGGCCAGCAGCTTGGGTTGAGCAGCTCAATATCATAACAGTTGACCAGCTCCAGGCTGCTTAACCTAGTTTCATCCTTTCTTCGATCTACCAGATTTCCTGTTGTAGTCTGCACCACAACCAGGTGCTCAATCGCTCATCTAGCTTTCCAATGTGGGCCTCTATCCAATTGATATCCCCGCTAACCAAGGCGGCTTTTTCCTCCAGGGTAAGATTGTAGCCTTGGAGGGCTTTGGAACCCTGAGAGGTCAACTGGGCCACGAAGGCAGGATTGTTCGCTGCTCTTTCCAGTATCTTAACTATTGTCTCTTTATGTATTGCTTTTTCAGATTCCCGGATTTCCAGCTCAAGAGCTGCATCCTTCTCTTTGGGTTTTCTGATAGCGTACACCGGATCGATGACCAAATGTAGACCTGCCATGATTGCATCTCCCTTCGGTGCATTACAAATCTGTCTGACTGAGGAAGGAGTATTCTATCTTCTAGCGTCTTCTTCCTTGTGAAATTGTTGGTTTTGCTACCAACACGGGCTGGTCAACCCAGCGCAGCAGGGGAGTGACCAACTCGCCTGACAGTCTTCGCGACCACCAGCTAGAAGGGTCAGCGGCAATGACTATCAGGTCGTAGTTTCCTTCGAGCACCTCACGCTGAATCTGTGTTTCGGCTGGTCCCTGTCTGAAGCGCAATGTGCCCCTGGTATCCCAATTGACCAGATGTTGGGCTATTCTGCGTGTCTGCCGTCCCAATGCAGTGTCTGTCGCTAGCCATTGGGCGAGTCCATATTGCTTTCGGGTCACGTGATCATACGTGGCTGGCATATGAGGTACCACAGCCAGAACGGTGACGTTAGCCTGACTGGGTTGGGCCAGGCGCACAGCCCAGTCAACGCCTACATTGTCGGTCTCCTGCCCTCGGATGATCAAGAGTATGTGATGGATCGGCCAGCGCGGTTGGTGGGCTACCAGAACAGAGGAAGGCATCTGCTCGGCGGCTTTGAGATCTGCCGTGCCCGAGAGCAGCCGCTGAATCAGGGTTTGGTCAGGCTCCCCGAAGATGACCAGATCATAGTTATGTGCTGCCTTGACCAAATCGTCAAGCGTAGCATCTTCTCCCTCGGCTGCTGTCCGAAACTCAGTTGGATGCCCGCCCAACAGCTCAGCCAGCCACTGGGCATAGGCCTGCACCTGACCCGCAATGGAATTGGCCTGACAATAAACCAGTAGGCGCAGCGTGTGGTAACTCTCCTCGGTCCATATCTCGGCCAGTAGCTCATCAATGGCCTTAGCATCCCCGTGCACTACGTATGGCTGTGTGCCTAATGCATCGGCAACTGCGGCAAGGGCAATTGCATCGTCTGGCTCTGCCATTGCGACTGTGATGTGATCACTATCTCCAGCCAGCGGCAGCGCGCGGTAGCGGAAGGCCACTGCAGGCGGCAGACGTCGTGCTATTCTTGGATTCAGGACAAGGCTGTCGAGGGCCAAGTGGCTAGCTGTAGTGGAACCTGCGCTTCTTGTGAATTGGCGGTCAGTACCATTCATAAGTACCCTCCAGCAATGGCTGGACTGTTTGGGATGTATGACCCAGTTGAGGGTCACCTGGCGATCCAGAGGAACCTCAAAGTATTCTCTTTCCCCATTATCCTCGCACTCTTTGGTTATAGGATAACCGGTGAGGATGATAGAGGTCGTGACAGGTCTGTTACAAAGTTGTGACAAAAAGAGGGTCAGTTGGCGGAGAGGGGGATAGTGAGGCCATAGCCCAGTCCGGGGACGGTTTCGATGTAGTCAGGCTGAATGAGGTCGGACTCGCACCAGAGTCGACATGCCTGGGTGATCTTGCCCCGCAGTCGGTGTATCAATTGGCGAACCATGTCGCGGTCAGCGCCGTCGGGGCCCCATACGTGTTCGATGATGGCCTCCGTGGTCAGGACATGCCCGGCGTTGAGCATCAGGTAGTCGAGCAGCCGGCTTTCCAGCGGCGTGAGTGAGACGGCCTCACCATCGCCAAAACGCATCTCACGTCGGCTGGGGTCCAGGGTCAGTTCACCAACTTGGCGGATAGCGGGGGCGGGTATTTTGCCGGCCCGGCGCAGAACGGCCTGCGCCCGGGCGACGAGCTGTCGTGGGCTGAAGGGTTTGGTGATATAATCGTCAGCCCCAAGCTCCAGGCCGTGGACTATGTCGTCCTCTTCATCTCGAACGGTGAGCAGCAAGATTGGGGTGTTGGCCTGCTCGCGGATGTACCTGCAAACGGCAAAGCCATCGATCTTGGGCAGGTTGACGTCTAGCACGATGAGGTCAGGCCGATCTTCGGCCCAGAGCTGCAAGGCGGCTTCTCCATCGAAGGCCTGAATTATCTGGTATCCTGCGCGCCGCATGGTGAAGGCAAGGACGTCGGCTAGAACTCGATCGTCGTCTACGATTAGTACTTTCATGCTTCGCTCTCTACTAATAGAGTGAACCAGAAGACTGATCCGCCTTCAGGGCGATTTTGAACTCCAACCTGGCCACCTTGGGCTTCAATGATGGCTTTGACAACCGAGAGGCCCAGACCTGCACCGTACTGTGCTTTGTCATTATTCGTGGTGGGATACACAAAACGCCGAAACACATCTTTTCGGTATTCCGGCGGAATCCCTGGCCCTCGGTCGGCAACGTTCACTTGAACATAATCCTCACTTAGGGTAGCACTAACCATGATCTCAGAATCAACCGGTCCATACTTGCTAGCATTGGATAGAAGGTTAACTAATACTTGGACGGTACGTCTCCAGTCGGCTCGCACTGTCAAGGTCTCGGTTGGCAATTCGATCATCAAGCGTTGGCCATGCTTATCCAGGAGTGGTTGCATCACGCGTATCGCCTCGGCGATGATCTTGCCGAGATTGGCTGGTCGGGCGTTGACTCGAAAGCGCCCGGCCTCGATACTTGCGCTTTCAAGTAGGTTATCCACAAGCGTCTGGAGTCCCAAAATACCCAAATGAAGCGAGTTTAGCAACTCCTGCAATTCAGCCGGGCTGAGGTCGGGAGCTTGGTCCAGCAGAAGTTCTACAGAAGCAGCCAGTGCAGACAGGGGGGTACGAAATTCGTGGGCCACATTGGCCAGAAAGTGCCCCATAAGTCGGTGGACTGCCTCCTCCTCGCTGACATCGCGGAAGACCAGTACTACCCGAGCACCGCCAAAGATCGGTGGCGTTAGTTCGGCTCCGGTTATGGCCAGCGTCGCCTGGCGTTCATTTGCCAGCTCTACGACGATTTTATGCTTCCGGTTTGGAGGAGGGATGATTTGACTAAAAGGTTCATCGGTCTCTAACGGTCGAAAGACCTCGTCGCAGGAACGGGTTAAGACTTCATCTTGGCTCCAGCCGCTGATGCGTTCGGCACCCGGACTGAAGAACGTAATCCGGTTGTGGTGGTCTAGGGTGACAATGCCTTCCACGATGGATTCCAGGAGCACATCAGTCCATGCTTTTTCTTGGCGCAACTCAGTCAGCGTGCGGCGTAGGTCGATGCGGGCGCTTTCCAGAGTTTGAGCGACCACGGCTACTTCGCGTACCCGGGCCTCAACGGCCAGTGACGAGTCCAGATTGCCCTGGCTTAGCGTGGTCGCCGCCTGCGTCAAGCGAGCCAGTGGCTGGCTGATGCGTCGAGCCAGCAACGTTCCTACGACAGAACCCAGAGCTACTACAATCACGATGCTACCGGCCAGAGTCCAGGCCAGACTCCGGCGCGTAGCAACAATATCGGCCACTGCCAGGGCAACTTCGGCTTCCACATTCCTGTCTTGGGAAGTGGACTGCAAGGGTGTAGCCAGGTTGGGTACGCTCAAGGAAAACCGGCTGCCATAATAGGGATGACCGTCAAGCGCAAAGACAGTGCGTGCCTTGCCGTCAGTTGCTTGAGATCCTGCCGTGGCACGAGATAACGGGGTAACCTTCAAACTGGATGCCAGTGATTGATCATCCAAGAGCAGAGTGTGTTCCAGTCCAGTTTGCGTGCGCATTTGGGCTGTGAACTCGTCATCTAACTCTATGCCCACGATAACTGTCCCACGAAAGCCGGAAGTTTCACTCTCAATGGGTTGAGCAGCAAGGAGCCAAGCCTGGGGAGTCGTATCTGTCGAAACGATATGAAGCCCAGTGGGTGCGCTGGCTGTACATATCGAGCCGGTGGTCATTTCACCGGCTTGTGCTACCGCCTGCTGTTCCGGGTCGCAGATGAGCACCAGATCAAGCCCCGAACTGGCCTGAAGTGCATCCAGATAGGCTTTCATGGAGGCTTGATCCCCGTGCACCAGCAAATCACGTAGCGTGGGCCGCTGAGCTGTCAGGGTGGCCAGACTCGTCATCTCGCTTTGTTTGGCCGCATAGAGGGCTTGAGCTGCACGGCGTCCCTGTTCCACTTGCGCCCAGGCCTGACGGTCAAGTTGGTTACGGATCAGCCAAATTGCAGGTAGCCCGGCAGCGGTGGCTGTCAGGAGCACCAGTGCCACGAAGCTCAAAATCATCTGTGCCGGCAGGGTACGTGGATCGATTCGAAGGCGTTTCATCAATCACGTATTCTACCCCCATTTATCGAAAACCGGAAGTGCTCACAGTGGTTGAGATTCTTTTGGTGGGCTGCGACGTGACTATCTCCAGCTTAACATCCGCTCATCTACAAAATCGTAGCTGATTTGGAGTTGGTCGTTCACTTCATCTGAAAACATCGGACGTTGGTTGGAGCCGTCGGCCCCCATTACCCAGATTTCCCAACGCCCGGTCCGGTCGGTGAGAAAGGCGATCTGGGAACCATCGGGGGACCAGGCGGGTGATACGTTGTTCCAGGGTTTTGCCTTGCCCGGCTCTGCGGTGATCCAGAGGGGTGTCTTGGTCAAGGCCACCCGCCCACTGCCGTCGCTGTTCAAGCGATGAATGTCGTAGTGGCCGTTGTTCTTGAAAGCGACGGCGATGAAGCGGCCGTCGGGTGAGAAGACCGGGGTGTGATCCTCACGGCGGTCGCTAAGCGCCCATTGCTCGCTTCGGTTGACATCCAACTGCGCCAACCCGTTGAGACCACTGCTGACGACGCGCCAAGAATTGGCCGGGTCCCACTCAGGGCCAAAGGCATAGGCGTCAGAGGGAACGTCCTCAAACCCCCCGCTGGCCACATCCACAACACGCAATCCCCAGTGGGGGTCAGGAGGCAGGGTCCAGCACAGAAAGGGGACGAAATCGACAAACTTGACTTCTACACTATCTGGGTCAACGTTCCAGGGGATATCGGGCTGATTGTCGCCCAGTTCAATCAAGTTTTGGCAGGCCTCTTTGGGATCGAGGCGGCCTCCGTGCTGGAAGTTGACCACAATCTTGTGTCCGTCGGGCGACCAGGCAGGGTGCTTGGCCTGCTTGGTTCCGCCCAGCAGTGGCCGCTCGTTGCTTCCATCGACATTGATGAGCCACAGAGCCCCGTCTTCGCCAGTCCAGCGGGTGAAAGCCACCGTTCCACCATCGGGGGAGAGCACAGGATCGATACCCTGGGTCAGACGTCGCAGGCCGCTGCCATCCGGTTCGATGACCATGATGTCGCCGCCGCTGGAGGTTTGGAAGACAAGTTTGCCTGGGCCGGCCTCGAGGCTGGCTGGCATTACCTGGCTTGCAGAAGCCTGCGCTGGTGTTGGTGCCACGGGCGGTGACGGCGCGACAGGCACATCGGACCAGGAACCACTGAGCGTGAGGAAATTGGTTGGGATCCAGCCCTGTCCTCCGCTCATCACCGGCTGGATCAGCGCCCAGCTCCGGCCTTCATTAATGCCCAGCACGGCTACTAATGTGTTGATCGCTACCTGGCCGGTCTGCTCATAGAATAGTCCAGGCCCACGCCGCACGCTCAGCTCGTTGCTATCTACCCAGGCAGTGATGATCTGCGGGGCGCTGGCCAGAGAGCCATCGACGCTTAAGTCTTCCAGCGAC
>Ga0180437_10006628_pt1 | contig 15333 bp, 12 predicted proteins | sample SS_ome_4_FD_132410 | JGI IMG/M metagenome (GOLD analysis project Ga0180437, IMG submission 132410) | Hypersaline lake sediment archaeal communities from the Salton Sea, California, USA - SS_3_D_1 metaG | ecosystem: Environmental > Aquatic > Non-marine Saline and Alkaline > Hypersaline >...
ACGCTCGCCGCTGGCGTTGGTACTCACCGTGCCCCCGATGGAGGCCAGAGGCCCGCTGCTGGGATCGGGGGGGTAGAAATGGGTAGGAGCCAGGGCAGCGTTCAGATTGTTCAAGATCACCCCAGGGTCCACCACCGCGTACCCATCTTCCCGATTGATCTCCTTGATGCGGTTCATCCTGGACACATCCAGGACGATGCCCCCTTTAGGAGCCAGTACGGCCCCTGTCACGCTGCTTCCCGAGCCCCTGGGGATGACCGGTATCTTCTGCTCATTGGCCAAGGCCATGACCTGCGATACCTGTTCCGTCGAATGGGCGAACACGATAACATCGGGGATGCCCACGTGGACCGACATATCCCTTGAATAAGCTTGGCGCTCAACCAAATCGTCCCTGACGTTCTCCGCGCCAACTATCTCTCTAAGCTCTTGGATATAGTCCATCTATACACCTCTCTTTGTGGATGATGACCCTGGGTCCCGGCGCTGCGTTGCTAGCAGAATACCGAGACAACGCAGGTGTCCGCTCTCGGCTAGGTTATTTTGCCTGCATCGTCAAAGTTGTCGGACCCCGCCTGCATTGACACTTTGGGTATGGATTATACCAAAGTGCAACACTCTTGTCAATCCCAATTGTAAAGTAAGAGATAAAGGATAGACGATAGCAATATCCTATTCCGTTCGGGGTTGGCTGGGTTTCCAACTCGGTTCGTGTTGTGGGCCAATGTGAATATGTCCCTTGGCTCAATCGAGCTGTCGCTTGTCCTATGTCATCGGCAGTTCAGAGGTGCAATACGCGCACCGGGTGGCCTTGATCGGGATGGTGGACAGGCAAAATGGGCACTCTTTCGTTGTCGGTTCGGCGAGTGGTGCTTCCTCTTCCCGCTTCAGCCGGTTGATGCTGCGAATGAGGAGGAACATCACCAAGGCGACGACGAGAAAGCTGACGACGGCATTGATGAACACGCCGTAGTTGATGGTCACCGCGCCTGCCGCCTGCGCGTCGGCCAGCGATGCGTAAGGCGCAGCCGGGGAGCCTGCCTTTAGCAAAATGAAGAAGTTGGCAAAATCCACACCACCCAACAACAAGCCGATGGGCGGCATGATGATGTCACCAACTAGCGACGCGACGATCGTGCCGAAGGCGGCACCGATGATGATGCCCACGGCCATATCTACCACGTTCCCACGCAGAACGAATTCCTTAAACTCTTTCAACATGTTTAGCCTCCTTTTTTACAAGGGATTCACTGTAAGCCAGGCTGATCACACTCGCCGACCGCCTTTGAGTTCATCTTGCAAAGCCTCAAGCGCAACCCACTCACCAGCAGCCGCCAGTCTGGCCTGCTCGGGCCAGGTACTGGCATTTGCCAGCGTAATGCCGGCCTCCTTGACAATCTGATCTAACTGGCTCGCATTGGTCGCAGCTAGTTGCACAAAGGTCATGATGCCCGCTGCCTGAAGCAGACCGGATATCTTGGGACCAATCCCCTCAATGTGCGTCAGATCATCAGGCGTTGGCGTCTCAGCGACACGGGCTGGAGCTCCTGCTTCAGCCTCGGCTGTTGGGATTGCTTCCTCCTCGGGACGGCGGAGCAGCCACCACCCAAGCAACGGTGCCAGTAGCACTAGAACTATCACCCACCAGGGGACGCTATTCTTTTGCCCGGCAGCCTGAAACGGGCCAGAGAAGGCAGTTAGAGTCAAGCTGACTATCAGTAGACCGATCAAGATATTGTATTTGAGGGACATAGCAATTTGTCTCCTTTATATTGAAATGATGCTAGACAGGGCCAGATACATGCTCTGGGGGGCTTTCGAGAGTCCTCCCATCCTTCTACTTCAAAGCGCGATATCCACAATGTGCATATGACGCTACCTTCGCGTGGGCTGCCCAAAAGGCAGACCCAAACTATCAAAGGCTAGTTTATCAGCCATCCCTAATCAACCGACCAGGAAGCCACCATCCGCGTAAATGGTCTGCCCGGTGATGAAGCTGGAGGCATTGGAAGCTAAAAAGAGGACCGCCCCCGCAATCTCCTCAGGCTCAGCGATGCGGCCCTTGGGAATTGCGCTGACGATCCTCTCAGCCAAGTCAGGATTGCCCCAGAGGGGCTGACTAAAGCAGTAGGTCCGAGGCACCCTCAGCCCTACTGCGCAGTGTCCTAAGCCCTGTCCTGAGCCCCGTCGAAGGGTTGTCGAAGGGTTGACATTGATATTGTATTCGGCCCACTCGGCGACCATGCATAGGGTCAGCATCTTCAGGGCAGCCTTGCTGGCATGGTAAGCCATCATACTGCGCCCCCTCATCTCTTCATCTCTAGGCGTAAGGTGCGACGCACTCGGCAAGTGCGTCGCACCTCTTAGCAGTCCACTACTGCTCCTCGTAGCGCGATCGCAACTTGGTGTGCACTATCTTGCCCGAGGCCGTGCGGGGCATTTCCTCCGGCTAGTTAAAGTGCACGCTCTTGGGTCGCTTGTAGCCAGCCATCTTGCCCCGGCAATACTCGATGATCTCTTCTTTCGAGGGCGGATGATCGGGGTCCTTGGGAATCACCACGGCCTTTACTGCCTCTCCCCATTTCGGGTCGGGGATGCCTATGACAGCTACGTCCAGGACACTGGGCTGGGAGCCCACCACGTTCTCCACCTCAGTAGGGTAGACCTTCTCGCCGCCGGTGATGATCATGTTGTCCTTGCGATCCACGATGTAGAGGTAGCCGTCCTCATCTCGCCGGGCCAAGTCGCCGGCGCTGAAATACTCACCCCGGAAAGAAGCCGCCGTCTTTTCCGGCATCTTCCAGTATCCGTCGAACATCATGGGACCACGGGAGTAGAGCTCTCCTACCTCGCCCACGGGGACCTCGTTGCCGTCCTCATCCAAAAGTTTGACCACATCTGTCCCGGCGCAGGCCTTGCCGATGGAGCCCAGCTTGGTCAACTGCTCGTGAGGTTTGAGCAATGTGACCAGGCCAGCCTCGGTGGAGCCGTAGGCCTCGAAAAGGGCCGCGTTGGGGAACATCTCCACGATGCCCAGCTTGGTATCCTTCCGGGCCGGGGCCGACGAGATCAAGAGCTGCCGCATGGAGGTCAGATCGTACTTGGCCTTGACCTCGTCGGGCAGGTTCAACATCATGATGTAGTGAGTCGGCACCAGAGAAGTAAAAGTCACCCTCTCCCGGTCTATAATCTGCAAGATTTCCTCAGGGTCGTAGCTCCTGGCCCGGTGGATGTAAACCCCACCGCCGATGTAGGTGAACACAAAAGAGTAGAAAGTCGAGTTCACGTGGCACAGGGGCATCACGATCAGCCCAATGTCGTCGAACCGGTAGCCGAAATCCACCTCGTTGATGAGGTAGAAAGCGGTATAGGACTCGTGGGAGCGGATAACCCCCTTGGGCTTCCCCGTGGTGCCCGAGGTGTAAAGATGGATCCAGGTCTCCGGTGGCTCGACTTTGATGCCCGGCTCCTGCGGTGAAGCGGCCGCGACGATTTCCTCGTAATTGACATAGCCCTCGGGCGTCTTGTCAGCAGGGCCGATGAATATGAGCCGGCCCGCCGCCATCCCTTCAAAGTTCCCCTTGACGGATTCGACCTCTTCCAGGAACTCTTCGCTGCAGATAAAGGCTTTGGACTCGGAGTTGTTGACCACGTATTCGATCTCGGGGCCGACCCACCGAAAGTTGATGGGCACGATGACCAGGCCCGCCTTGGCCGCAGCGGCATAGATCTCCATATACTCAACGACGTTGTAGAGCAGGACGGCGATCCGATCGCCTTTCTTCAGGCCCATGTCCAGCCAGGCGTTGGCCAGCCGACAAGCTTTTTCATTATATTCTACAAAGGACAGCTCATTGAATCCATCCTTCACCGCGATTCCCTTCACTGCCATCTTGTCGGGGAATTTGGCGGCGTTGACCCGCAAAATTTCTCCCACGTTCAACCAGACTGCCATAATCCTGTCCTCCTCTCGCAATCAGGTGTCATTCTGAGCCGGAGCCCTTCACTTCGTTCAGGATAAACTCCGCGGAGGCGAAGCCTGCCCTGAGCTAGGCCGAAGGGAATCCCGTTCTTTGCATGGCAGAATACTTGTTTACCAAGAACGAGATTCTTCCCTTCGACTTCGCTCAGGGCAGGCGTCGCTTCGCTCCTCAGAATGACAGGTCACCACTATGACCTTGAAAAACGCTAGAACCCAACTTGGCGCTTGTCAATAATGCGGCGGGCCTTGCCCATGCTGCGCTCGATACTCCTGGGCTCCACCACTTTGACCTTGACCCCGACCACCAGGGCTTCTTGCATTGCTTTGGCGATCCTTTTCTCAACCCCTTGGATCTGCTCAGCTCCTTGAGCGAAAAGCTCATCGGAGGCTTCCACGTGGACCTCCAGGGTGTCCAGCTTGTCCTTCTCCCGGTCAACGTAGATCATGTACTGGGGTTCGACCTCGTCAAAGCTCAGCAGGACGTGCTCGACCTGGGAGGGGAAGACGTTCACCCCACGTACCACCAGCATGTCGTCGGTCCGTCCCCTGACCTTCTCCATGCGCACCATGGTGCGCCCACATTCGCACTTTTCAGCGTGCAGCATCGTCCGGTCCCTGGTTCGGTAGCGGATCAGAGGCAATCCTTCCTTGGTCAGCGTGGTAAAGACCAATTCCCCAGGCGTGTCGTAGCCCAGCGGCTCCCCGGTATCGGGGTCAATGATCTCTGCAATGAAATGGTCCTCAGGAATGTGCATACCACAATGATAGGGACACTCCACCGAGACGCCAGGGCCAATGATCTCCGCCAGGCCGTAGATGTCGTAGGCCTCTATGCCTAGCTTCTCCTCAACCTCCTCCCGCATCTCGGGAGTCCAGGGCTCGGCACCCAGGATGCCAATCCGCAGCTTGAGGTCCTTATGGACGTCAACCCCCATCTCCTGGGCCGCCTCTGCTATCACCAGAGAGTAGGAAGGGGTAGCGACAAGGACGGTACAGCCAAAATCTTGCAAGATAGTGATCTGCCGTTTGGTCAGGCCGCCGGAGACGGGCACCACCGCAGCCCCGATCGTGCGGGCCCCCAGATGAAAGCCCAACCCCCCGGTGAAAAGGCCATAACCGTAGGCGTTGTGGACCATGTCGTTGGACGTCGCCCCGGCGGAGGTATAAACTCGGGCCATGGTCTCTGCCCAGACCCCCATGTCGTTTTCGGTGTAGCAGGTCACCGTCATCTTGCCAGTGGTGCCGCTGGTGGCGTGGATCTGCTTGATCTCGTTCATCGGCACGGCGTACATGCCAAAGGGGTAGTGGTCGCGCAGGTTCTGCTTGACGGTGAAGGGCAACTTGGCAATGTCCTCCAGCGACTTGATGTCGTCGGCCGACACCCCGGCATCGGCGTAGAGCTGTTTGTAGAAGGGCACCCTCTCGGTCACATAGGCCACCTGCTTCTTGAGCCGCTCGAGTTGCAACTTCTGGAGTTCGGGCCGTGGCATCGTCTCGAACTCTTTGTTCCAGATCAACACTTCCTTTTTCTTGGCCATCTTTTCTTCCTCCTCTTCGAGATGATAAAGATTTTATAGCAGCTTTGGTAGTCGGTCCCACGGCGACGGTTGAATGGCATTGCTGACGTTCTATGAACTCTGGCAATCGGGTCTTGGCCGGCCCCGCTGCAACCCTTCAAAAACTGGCTACCTAGAAGATATAGCCTCTCTGCCCACCTGAAAAGCCCGCTGGTTCAACTCTACGAACCTCTTGGGGACCCGCTCTTCAACGGACTGTAGCCATACATCTGGCGGGATATCGTCAAGGAAAGTGGAAAAGGTCCCCAGCAAGACCACGTTGTGCGCCCGCGCATTACCCAGTTCCTCAGCCAGCCGAACGCTAGGTATGAGGTAGTACTCATCGGTCACCTGGCTCAAGGCCCGACGCACCTGCTCATCATCCGGGTAGACGTCATTGCCAGAGCTGACGGATAGAGGAGGGATACCCAGATCGCCTACGATGACTGTCCCCCCAGGGCGCAGCATCCCCACATAGCGTAGGGCCTCCAACTTTTCCAGGGACAACAAATAGTCCGCCTCTCCCGGACCGATGAGGGGAGAGTAGACCACCTCTCCCCAACGCACAGTGGTGGTGACACTCCCTCCGCGCTGGGCCATACCGTGCACCTCCGACTTTTTCACGTCATAGCCGGCCCTGACCCCCACATCGGCCAGGACGTTGCTGGCCAGAAGCGCCCCCTGGCCACCAACGCCAACTACCAGAAAATTCAGCGTTTTCATGCCCTCTCTCCTTCCTCAACCATCTCTTCCTTGAAGAGGATAGCCTTCCTAGCACATACCTGGGCACAGATTTCGCACCCCGTGCACAGCAGTGGATCTATCCAGGCCTTGGCCCGCCCGGTCTTGGCGTCCAACCGGTCGCTCTTGATGACAGCCGGACAGCCTACCTCAAAACAAAGGCCGCAGCCATTGCAGCGATCTTCGTTGACCCTGAGGGTCATCCACAGCTTTCTGGCCTGGGGCATGAGAGCACACTCACGACGGGCGATGATCACGGCCGGTCCCTCAGCCTCCAGGCAATCTCGCAGGGCTCCCTCCACCTCCTCAAGATCGTAGGGGTCAACGGTGTGCACCCGTTCGATGCCAAAGGCCCGGGCCACGTCCTCGAACTCGACGGCCCTGGTCGGCTCTCCTTTCAAGGTCACCCCCGTGCCAGGATGGTTTTGGTGGCCGGTCATGGCCGTGGTACGGTTGTCCAGAATAATGGTCACTGTATCGCTCTTGTTGTAGGCCACGTTCAACAGGGCCGGCAGACCCGTGTGGAAGAAGGTGGAATCACCGATGACGGCGGCGTGCTTCTGAGCGATGCCAGCCTTGCTCACCCCATGGGCCTGGCCGATGCTGGCCCCCATGCAACCACAGGTGTCCAGGGCCGAAAGGGGCGGCAGAAAGCCCAAGGTGTAGCAGCCGATGTCGCCGCTGATCACCATCTTGAGCTTTTTGGTCATCAAGAAGACACCCCGGTGTGGGCAGCCCGGGCAGAGGATGGGCGGGCGCAGGGGCAAAGGAGTCTCCCATTGAGGTTGTCTGACCTCCACGGCAGCCGATGGGGGCAGAAGCCCGGCTTTGATAGCGCCTTGACGCACCACAGCGGGGTCAAATTCGCCGATCATGGGGAAGATGCTCTTGCCCTCCACGGCAATGCCCATCAGGCGAATCTCTTCCTCGATGAAAGGGTCCAGTTCCTCAATGACGATAAGCCGGTCCACCTTAGAGGCAAAGTCATGGATCATTTTCGGTGGCAGGGGATAGGTCATGCCCAACTTGAGGAAAGAGGCATTGGGGAAGACCTCCCTGGCGTACTGGTAAGCCACGCCATCGGAAACGATGCCCAACGAAGTGTCGCCCATCTCTACTTTGTTGTAAGGGAAAGTCTCGGCGAACTCGATCAACTTCTCGATGCGCTCCTCAATGACCGGATGTCGCCGCCGGGCGTTGCCAGGCACCATAACGTACTTGATGCGGTCAACCCGGTACTCAGGCGGTTCTGTGCGCTCCTCGGCCTGGCGCTCTCCCAACTCGACCAGGGTATCAGAGTGAGAAATGCGCGTGGTGAGACGCAACATCACCGGGCTGTCGAACTGCTCGCTGATGTCCAGAGCCACACCCACCAAGTCCTTGGCCTCCTGGCTGTCGCTGGGCTCCAGGCAGGGGACGCGAGCGAACTTGGCATAGCGGCGGTTGTCCTGCTCATTTTGAGACGAATGCATGAAGGGGTCATCGGCTGAAACGACCACCAGCCCCGCCTCCAGGCCAGTCATCGAAGCGTAGAAGAAAGCGTCGGCGGCCACGTTAAGCCCTACGTGCTTCATCACCGCCATGGACCGGCTGCCGGCGTAGGCCGCACCGATGGCCACGTCCAGAGCTACCTTCTCATTGGGGGCCCATTCGGAATAGACCTCGTCGTACTGGGCCAAATTCTCCAGAATCTCTGTGCTGGGGGTGCCCGGATAGGCCGCCGCCACCTGCACGCCGCTCTCATAAACCCCCCGGGCAACAGCTTCGTTACCCGATAAAAGTACTTTCATTTAGTGGATTACCTCCTTTAAGCGATTGAGGTCAGATAAGCCCATACTAACTCTTAGACCCTGTTACTCGCCCTCGTCCAGCAATGGGAAAAGGAATGCGATTTCTTACTGTCGCTCTGGATCGTGTATGTTGGCCACTGTGAGTTCCAGATAAATGTCTCCCATATTCCTATCCCCATCAAACCTGTCAAAAGCATCTAACGTTGCTCCCCGGTTCTATACCCCTTCCCCAGATAAGCGCTCTGCACCCGTTCGTCGGCTAACAACTCTTCAGCCGTGCCTTCCAGAGCCACCTTGCCTGTTTCCAGCACGTAAGCACGGTCGGTTATCCTTAGAGCTGCCCTGGCGTTCTGCTCCACCAGCAAGATGGTGGTGCCGTGTTCCCGCAGATCAGCCATCACCCGAAAGATCTCCCGCACCAGGAGAGGAGCCAATCCCAGGGAGGGCTCATCCAGCAAGAGGAGCTGAGGCTTGGCCATCAGACCCCGTCCGATGGCCAACATCTGCTGCTCACCACCGCTCAAAGTGCCGGCCATCTGCTTCTGCCTCTCCTTCAGGATAGGAAAGAGCCCGAAAACGTACTCCATGTCAGCCTCGATGTCCTCTTTCTTCTCCTTGCCGTAGCGGTGATAGGCTCCCAGGATCAGATTATCCAAGGTGCTCATGGTGCCAAAGACCTGTCTACGCTCTGGCACGTGACTGATACCCAGGCGGACGACCCGCTCGGCGGGCAGGCGAGTGACGTCTTGGTCACGGAAAATGACCTCGCCCTCTCGAGCGGGATGCACCCCACAGATAGTGTTCAAAAGGGTGGTCTTGCCCGCCCCGTTGGCCCCGATGATGGCCACGATTTCCCCTTCGCCTACTTGCAGATGGACATTATTCAGGGCTTGGATTTGCCCGTAAAAAGTGCTCACATCTCTGGTTTCCAACAACATATTTTCCCTCCATGTGCACGCCTATTACGGGCGTAAGAAACCGACATCCTCCTCACCTAGATAGGCGGCGATGACCCGGGGGTTGTTTTGCACTTCGGCTGGGGTGCCCTCGGCAATCTTTTCCCCATAGTCCAGGACGATGATACGATCAGCGATACCCATTACAAACTCCATGTCGTGCTCCACCAACAGCACGGTGACACCCCCTTGACGAATCTGTTCTACCAGCCGGGCCAACTCTTCCTTTTCCGGCCTGTTCAAGCCTGCTCCAGGCTCGTCCAGCAAAAGGGTCTCAGGCTCCGTGGCCATAGCCCGCGCGATCTCCAGCATCCGTTGCTGGCCGAAGGGCAGGCTCATGGCATTCAGGTCCGCCCGCTCAGCCAGGTTGACCATGTTCAAGTATTCTCGGGCTTTGGTGATGATCTCTCGCTCTTCAGCCCGGGCGCGGGGCAGGCGCAGGGCAGCGGCCAGCAGACCATAGCTGGAGCGATCATGACGGCCCACCATCACGTTCTCCAAAACAGTCATGTTGCCGAAAAGTTGCACGTTCTGGAAAGTGCGGGCGACACCCAGGGAGGAGATGACGTGGGGTTTGAGGCCGTTGAGCCTCTGACCCTTGAAGTAAACCTCGCCGCCAGTCAGGGTATGAACGCCAGAGATGAGGTTGAAGAGAGTGGTCTTGCCGGCCCCGTTGGGGCCGATGATGGCCAGGATCTCCTCTTTCTCCACCTCAAAGCTGACATCCATAACCGCCACCACACCCCCAAATTCTTTTCGTAGATCCACAGTTTTCAGAATGGCTTCGTTCAATGCGCTTCCTCCATATACAGAGTGGTCACCAATGGACTGAACCCATTGGCGGAGTAGTCGTCTTGTTAACGGCACAGGCCCACAAGGCTTTGCCCAAGAAGGTCCACTCAAAGAGAAAGTAGAGGCCGACAGGAATACGAGCGGTGACTCCCACATAGTTGCCTGGGGGTGAACATGGCTCTCAAGAAATCGAGGGGTGGACCTTTGGAGAAAGCCGGGAGACTATTTGGGGGTGAATGGTCAACCCATGACTGTCATTGTCTGGCTTGCACTCGCCTGCGCCGCAGGGCCTTGACCAGTCCAGCCGACAACCCTTCGGGCATAAAGATCATAATGGCCACCACGATGATGCCATAGGCGATCATCTCGTGCTCGCCACCGGCGGCGTGTAGGACAGCGTGCAATCTGGCCCGCAGCACCTCGCGAACGACATAGATGAGCGTCACCCCAAAGGGAGCACCCCAAATGCTGGCTATCCCTCCTACGACCGACATCACCACCAGCTCCACAGAAGCCGCAAAATCGAAAGGAGTAGGGGCGATGAGGGCCTGGAAGTGGGCGTAGAGGCTTCCGGCCAGGCTGGCAAAGACCGCACTGAGGACCAAAACCTGGAGTTTGTGTTTGGCGGTATCCACTCCCATGGCATTGGCCGCGACTTCACTGCCGTGGATAGAACGCAAGGCCCGGCCCACTCGCGAGTTGACAATGTTGAGAGCGATGATGATCACCGCCAGGGTCACAGCCCAGACCAGGAAGTAGTATCTTTGCATGGGCCAGATCTGAAAACTGCCGATGGCCAGGCGCGGTATACCGGATATGCCGTCGTTACCACCAGTAAAGTTTTCGCCCTCCCTAAAGAGAATATACATGATGACGCCCAGGCCCAGGGTAGCCATGGCCAGATAGTTGCCGCGCAACCTGAGGATGGGCCTGCCGATAAGATAGGCAAAGCCCCCGGTGACGGCCATCCCGACCAGCATGGCCAGCCAGGGCCACCACCAACTCTGCGACACCCCAGGCAACACACCATGTCTAAAGGATAGGGTGGTCAGGATAGCTGAGACGTAAGCTCCTATCCCATAGAAAGCAGCCTGCCCCAGGGAAATCTGCCCGGCGTAGCCCATCAGCAAATTGAGCCCCACTAACACGATAGTCAAGATGCCAATGCGAATCATGGTGTCAAAGGTCACCATGCCAGCGGTAAAGTCCCGGAATCGGATGCCAAAGGGTTGGGCCGACTCAACCCAACCTATAGCCCCGATCAAAACGGTGAGAACGACCACCCCTAATACATCCGGCCGCAAGCTCCAGCTTCTTTTCACCTTTCGCTCCATTTATTTAACCTTCCTCCACAGCCCTCTCCCCGCCGCCGATGAGACCCTGGGGCCTGAAGAGAAGGATCAATATCAAGATGACGAAGGCGATGATATCCTTGTAGCCAGCCGAGGTGACACCAGCGCCGATGTTTTCCGCTACGCCCAGGATGAGCCCCCCCAACACGGCTCCTGGAGCACTCACCAGCCCCCCCATGATGGCCGCCACAAACCCCTTCAGTCCCAGGATCAGGCCCATGTCGTAGGTGGGCCTGGTGGCCGGAGCCAGGACGATGCCGCCAATGGCCCCCAGGGCAGCCGCCAGGGAAAAGGACAGGAGCGACATGCGGCTGGGGCTGATGCCCATCAACTGCGCCGCCCTGCGATTGACGGCGCAGGCTCTTAAGGCTTTGCCCATGATAGTGCGCTCGAAGAAATAGAACAACACCGCCAGAACCACCGCCACCGTCCCCCAGATCCAAAAGCTCTGGGCCCTCACGATCAATCCCCCAAAGCGGAGGGTCAGATCCTCCATCTCCATGGTGGTGAAGGCAGGTACCCACCTGGCACGGGTGCCCCAGGCGAGGAGTGCCAGGGCTCGAATAGCGATAGTAGCCCCGATGGTGATGATGATCAAAGCCACGACAGGAGAGCCCCGGGCTGGATAGATAGTTACCCTCTCCAGAAGGGCTCCGATCAGGGTGGTTGCTGCTACGGCGAGGACAATGGCCACAATCAATTTCAAGACCGGGGGGAGGGGAAGATTGGAATGATAGATTGTGGCACAAATCATAGCCCCCAACATGACAAACTCGCCCTGGGCGAAATTGATAATGCCAGTCACACTGTGGATGACGACGAACCCTAAAGCGATCAGAGCATAGATACTCCCTCCCCGGATGCCATCTATAGCCAACTGCAGGTAATGCTGGGCCTCAAAATGCTTTTTATTGCCGAGGAACAGAACAAGGGCTACCAATATCAGAATGATAGCCACCGTCACCCCTTTTCCCACCCAGTCACGGGACGCCTTCCCCCTCAATTCAGTTTTTGCAACACTGGCGCTTTGTTTCATGCAGTGACCTTTCATGTGAAGTCAGTAACAGTGGTCTTTGAAGGGCTTTGACCATTTCAGAGGGTCAGGGGCCAGGAGTTGCCTCCTGGGCCCCTGACCTCAGATATCTCTTACCACTGTTCCTCAGGGAACGGCACCCACTTGCCACCTTCCACCTTGAACCAGGTGAAGGAGGCTTCGGTCAAACCATAGTGGTCCGTAGGGCTGAGGGTGAACACACCGGCTGTGCCAGGCCAGTTCACGATCTTGGTCTCCAGATAGTCCCGCACCGCCGCGCGCTGCTCCTCCAGCGTCAACCCGTCCGGCAGAGTCTTCAGAGCATCCAGCACCCACATCAGTCCGTCCCACCCGTGGCCGCCAAAGGTGCTCACTGGCTCACCGGTGTAGTCGGTGTAGAGCTTTTTGAAGTACATGAAGACGGCCTTCTGCGGATCGTCGCTGGGCACATCCTCAGCGATGATCACCGGGCTGCAAGGCAATTCCACCCCTTCCACCGCAGCACCGCCCGTGGTGATAAAGTCGTCAGTGCACACCCCGTGGCCGTGGATGATGGGGATATCCGGGAGCGCCTGCCGCAGAGCAATGGTCACCATCGAAGCTCCAGGCGGGATCGCCCCTACGACCACCACGTCGCAGCCAGCGGCCTGCACGCCAGACACCTGCGGGAACTCGGTGTCGGTGCGTTCGAAAGAGTCCGAGGACGCCGTGGTAAAGCCGGCTGCCTCCAGGGCCTTCATGGAACTGTTGAAGCAGTCTTTGCCATAGCCGGTGTTCTCGTACAGGTAGCACACCGACGTGACGCCCATCTTCTGCAACCGCTTCACCTGCCACACCGCCACGTCGCCGTTGGACTGCGGCGTCTTGAACACCCAGTACAACATCTTTGTCGGGTCGGCGGGGTCCTGGATGATGGCCGAAGAAGAGGCCATGGAGACATAGGGCACCTCGGCCTCTGTTGCCACCGGGGCGATGGCCAGGCTGATCGGGGTCAGGCTGCCCATCACCAGGGCCACCACCTGGTCCTCGTCAATGTAGCGGCGGGTCAGGCTCACGGCCACGTCGGGCTTGCTCTCGGTGTCTCCGATGATGATCTCCACCGGATGGAGCACCCCATCGGAACCTACCACACCTCCGGTAGCCTCGATCTGCGCCTTCACGATCTCAGCCACGTCACGCTCTGGCGCGCCCAGGAAGGACCCACCACCGGTGACCGACGAGGCAAAGCCGATCTTGTACGTCGTCCCCTCAGGCGCAGCCATGAGCTCGGCAGCTTCTTCCGCGCCGGGGATCCAGAGCTTCCACCCCGGCTCGATGAGGTCCGGATTGTCAATGTAGGCGAAGGTGGCATCCTCGGCGCTCTTCATGTTAGTAGCCAGAACAATGGCCGGATAAGCCATGGTGTCACCCAGGTACTTGTCGGCCAGTTTCGACAACCAGTCGCCAGCGCGCACGATGTACTCCTCACCCTGCGCCGGCGGGGCAGCGCCAGCCACCGGAACCAGAACGGCTAGCATGACAATCACTAATGCCAAACTAAACAACCTCTTCATTTTGCTTCCTCCTTATTAGTAATTTGTGGGTTTCGTGACCAGTGAATGGCTTTTTCTCATTTCTTCCAATAAGCATCCCTCCTTTCTTTTGGCAGATGGCCGTAGGACAAATTGGCAACCCTTCGACCTCGCTCAGGACAAGCTTGTCCTACGCTGGCTAACGCGCGCAGCGAAAACCCATGTCGTCGTTGGCCGCGGTGACGCTGGTGAGGTCACGGTTGGTGGTGCGCACCGCGTCGGCCATTTCAAACCAGCCACCACCGCGTACCACTTTAAACTTTTGCCCAAAGTACTCCGTTTGATAAGAGCTGCCAGGATAAGGCTCATACCAGTCCGCCGTCCACTCCCAGACGTTGCCGGCCATGTCCTCGACGCCGTAGGGGCTGGTGCCAGCCCCAAAACTGCCCACGGCCGCCGTACCTCGTAGGCCGGTCTCTTTGCCATTGGCCTTGGAAGGGTCCCATTCATTCCCCCAGGGATACATCCGCCCGTCGGTACCCCGCGCTGCTTCCTCCCACTCGGCTTCGGTGGGCAACCGTTTGCCGAGCCACTCACAATAGGCCACAGCATCGTTCCAACTGACATAAACCACCGGATGGTTGTCCTTGCCCTCAGCAGCATTGCGCCAACTCTTGGAACGCCCCTCTTTCTCAGCGTCGGTCTGGTAACCCGTTGCTCCTACAAACTGGCTGAAGTCGGCATTGGTCACCTCGAACCTGTCTATCTCAAAAGCCGGCAGATCCACCTCATGGGCAGGGGCTTCGTCCCCTTCGCCAGCATCGCTTCCCATGGTGAAGGGACCGGCTGGAATTTCGATCATGATGTCCGTGACCGCAGGCGCAGCCGGACCTTCGGTTGCTTCAGGGGCAGGCGTAGGAGTCGGCATGGGTGTAGGAGTAGGTGGTGCCGGCACGGGCGTGGGGGTAGGCACCACTTTGACCGGGGCCGGAGTAGGGGTAGGAATGGACATCGGCGTCGGCGTTTCGGCTGCCGGGCCGCAGCCACCAGCCAGAATCAAGAGGGTAGACAGCACAACCCAGAACATTTTCCTCATCGGCAATGATCTCCTCCTTCACGAATCACGATTCAAGATTCAAGAAAAGTAGCACCACCACAAGTCTTTTAAGGGTTCATCACCTCCTTTTCTGTTCGAGCCTTCTCGGAAGCAGAAAGAAATCGCCACCTCTGGCTACAGCCAGAGCCCAATCTTTTATCGGTTGTCAATAACCCTGATGGCCTTGCCTGGAGGTCGGGGCAGTTCTCCAGCTTTCACAAACTCTGGATCTACGGTGAGCCCCACAAAATCAGCCATTTCTCTCTTCATACGGGCTATTTGCTGCTCAGAAAGAGGCGAAATGACCTCCACCGTCAGCCTGATCGTCTCAGACCCCCCTTCATCGCGGTCCAGAATGATCTGGTAGTCGTGGGCCACCTCGTCGAATTTCAGCAGGGCCTTCTCCACCTGGCCGGGATAGAAATTCACCCCTTTGTAAATCAGCATGTCATCGGCCCGCCCCTTGAAACGGCCCACACGGATATGGGTGCGGCCACAATCGCACCTCTCGCGGGAAACGACCG